>Ga0181558_10000199_pt1 | contig 53273 bp, 46 predicted proteins | sample 011ome_22_FD_133754 | JGI IMG/M metagenome (GOLD analysis project Ga0181558, IMG submission 133754) | Coastal salt marsh microbial communities from the Groves Creek Marsh, Skidaway Island, Georgia - 011507BT metaG (megahit assembly) | ecosystem: Environmental > Aquatic > Marine > Intertidal... | reverse complement strand
TGTCTATTTGTCGCCACATAACGCCTGCATAGCACAGCAGCAACGAGGCACTGACGACAGCTGCCCAAGCGCGCGATGAGGGCAGCAGTATAAAAACGGCCAGCAGCAGTTCAATGGCACCCAACAGGCGTAACAATACAGGGGCGACCGGTCGTCCAAGGTAACCCTCAGCTATCATGCTGTATTCGCTTGGGCGGGCTACCTTAAGCCCTCCGGCATGGGCCCAGATGAGGCTCGCGAGCACCGCGAAAGCTGTAGCAAGTAGTGCTTGCAGCATGAGCTACTGGGCGCCCCATAGGAATAACGGTGTTTCCTGGCCAAATCCAGTGATTTTCTTAATGAACTCGCCCGTTAAACCATCATAAAGTTCAACACTCATGTCCACTGGGTTCGTCACCAATACTTTCGGCTCCTGACCGCGGCTCACAGCAAAGGACAAGCCCCATTCCTTAAGAGGTATCCGCAGGACGCGACGTCGAGCATCGGGCTCATACACCCATATTTCTGCGCCCCCGGCGTTGTGCATACCATCAACACCTCGCGCCTCTGGATTCATGAGGAAATAAATACGCCCCAGTTCATCCTCACCATCAATCCCAATACCTGAAGGGGCCCATGTCTCCTCCCCTGGGCCTATCAGTGACCAGGCCGACAGTGGACGCGCAACGCTACCCTGTAACACTACGGGATGCACCAGCGCGTCGAATGTTGGAAAGTAAGCGATGTCGCCAGATCGAGCGGGACGCTCAAATATGGGATTATCATCTGAATCGAAGAATACCTCGCTTTTTTCCCGGGAGCGCTCTTCGCCACTACCATCGAGCACTATCGTCAGAAATCTCCCGTCGGCACAAAGGGAGGTAAAGCCCATGTCGCCGGTTTGGTAGAGGAAACTGCAACCGGGGATAGCAATCTCATTGACTATCTCGCGATTCTCTAAATCAACTAACGTTACCGACGTTGAGGGGCTGAAGTTAAAAATAGCTAGCCAGCGGTCACCATTGAGTGTTTGCAGTGCCACCCGCTCTGGCATACCCATGAAGCGTTTACCACTGGGCAGCATCACTTCCGCCGCAGGACTGAGCGTAGCGCTGTCCCAAATAGTCAATACATCGATCCGATCACCACGGGTACCACGCGAGTGAAACGTTTCAACCGACATGATTTCTCCGCGCGATGGCACTTGTAAAATATTGCCCATCAGGCTGTTATTGAACATGCCTTTTACTTGCTGACCGACCGTATCTTTGGACGCGTCGATAACATAAACCTTGCCGTCGGACATGTGGAAAAAAGCACTGTCTTGAACGAGAAACCAGTCAGACGGGTATTGTGAGGGCAAGGTTTCCACTACGCCTGTTGGCTCCACCGGCAGCGGTGGCGGCTGCTGATCTCCCAGGGCCACCAGAGGACTCCCCATTAACAAGATGGCTAAAGTCAGACCGATTGATCGCATGGCAACTACCCCACTCATTTTTATCCCTTGGCAATTTGCATGGTTTGAATATTGGTGTATTCGACCAGACCGTACCGCCCAAACTCGACACCCAAACCCGATTGTTTTACCCCTCCAAAGGGCGCGTCAGGTTGGATCATAGCGTGGTTGTTCACCCACGCCGTACCACACTCCAACCGCGCAGCCAATGCTTGTGCTGCGGCAACATCTGACGACCAAACCGACCCCCCAAGCCCGACAGAGACAGCATTCGCACGCGCCAGTGCATCCTCTACGTCTGAGAATTTGATCACGGGCAGTATTGGGCCAAACGGTTCTTCTTGGACGAGGCGACTCGACTCAGGAATGTCTTTAACAATCGTCACGGGGAAGAAATAGCCAGCTCGGTCTAGCGGCGCGCCGCCGGTCATAAACGTGGCACCATCGGCCTTTGCCGCCTCGGCTAGGGCACACACCTTGTCGAACTGCATTTTATTCTGCACTGGGCCAAAGTCTGGATTTTCCGCTGCAGGGCCAGTCGTTACACTGGCGGCAATACCAGCTAGCGCATCGCACATTTCATCGTAAATAGCTTCGTGTACATACAAGCGCTTCAATGCGGCACAGGTCTGACCGTTATTGATCATTGCAGTGGCAAATATTTTTCCAGCGGCCTCAGCTACGTTGGTATCGGGAAGAACGATCGCTGCGTCATTACCACCTAGCTCAAGTGTTAAACGCTTTAAGTTTCCTGCGGCCGAAGCCATGATGCGCTTACCCGTCGTGGTGGAACCGGTAAATACGATTTTATCAATGCCCTCGTGGGCTGACATCGCTGCACCAATATCGCCGGTTCCGGTAACAACATTCAATACGCCCGGCGGCAACAAATCATTAATCAGGTGCATTGCCTTAAGCACTGTCAGTGGCGTGTATTCAGACGGCTTAGCAACAACCGGACAGCCTGCCAGCAATCCGGGAATAACGTGCCAGCAGGTAATGAGCAGGGGATAATTCCATGGTGTAATTGAACCGACCACGCCCACCGGGCGCCGATGCACTTCGATGCGCGCCTCGTCGTTATCCTGGATAACCTCAACGGGTAAATCGAGTGAAGCGGTATAGCGTATCCAAGCTAGGCAACCACCCATCTCAAACATCGCCCCCAAGCCCGCAAACCCTTCCAAGGGCTTGCCTTGCTCGTCACTGAGCGTTTGAGCAAGATCTGCCATGTTGGCTTCAAGGCGGTCTGCAATCTGCAAAATGATAGCCCTACGCTCATCTAGGGTTTTAGCACTCCACCCTGGTAATGCCGCTCGGGCTGCAGCAACTGCCTGCTCAAGATGTTCGACGGTAGCTTTCGGACAATGCGCAATGACGTCTTCGGTGGCTGGATTTAGTACCGCAAACGTCTCGGTCGCGTCAACAGGCTCACCATTGATAAGCATTTTGATATCAGACATAACACCCCCAGCTTTGTTTTTCGTTATTAGCAACGCAAGACTCACCGATCACCCCCGGCTCGCCCACCACACAGTTAACACGTTACGGGAAACACGTTACCGCCTCAAGTTTATTGACCGCCCGAGGGTAACCAATTATCCGTCCTTCGGGTTGACCTAAGCGGTCACAACATTGACCTTTTTGCACTGATCAGCCGATGACTTTATGCCTCACCTAATTCGGATCGAATCAACAAATCGTGATAATTCTGCCTATCAACTTTGCCCCGTTCTGAGCGGTCGAGCAACGACCCTACGATAATCACCACAAACGCAAGTGGCATCGTGAACAGCGCTGGATAATTATAGGGGAACAGTGGCTCCGCGTTACCCAATACCGAAACCCATACTTGGGGCCCCAAAACGATCAACACAATGGAGGCCACAAGACCTGTCAACGCACCGGCTATGGCACCGCGGGTTGTCAGGCCGCTCCAAAAAAGCGACAACAGCAAAATAGGAAACGTCACCGAGGCCGCCATCACCATGGGCATAACGGCAATGAATGCCACGTTTTCCTTTTCAAAGGCGATGCCCAGCAAGACCGCGATAATACCAATGACAAAGACTGCGATGCGGGTCAGGCGCAACTCGGCTTTAGGGTCTGGCTTACCTTGTTTGAGAACTTCGGCATACAAATCATGTGAAATCGCAGCTGCACCCGACACCGTCAAACCAGCCACCACCGCTAAAATGGTGGCAAAACTCACCGCCGACATAAACCCGGTTAGCACATCGCCGCCGACGGCACTAGCGATATGAATAGCCACCATGTTGGTACCACCAATAAGTTGCCCGTCGGCGTTAAAGAAAGTGGTGTCGCCGTACAACAAGGCAATACTGCCGAACCCGATAATCAACAATACCAAGTAGAAGTAACCCATAAATAATGACGCATAAAACGCCGAGAGCTTGGCTTGTCGCATATCAGGCACAGTAAACAGGCGCATAAGAATATGCGGCAGACCCAGCGTGCCAAATAGCATCGATACCTGAATAGTCGCCACCTGAATAGGGTCGTTAAAGGCGACGCCAGCCGATAAAATAGCGGCGCCCTTTGGGTGCTGCGCAGTGGCTTCCTGCAGCAAGGCATCAACACTGAAACCAAACTTCGCCAGTACGAGCACAGCCATTAACGTAACACCACCCAATAACAACACCGCTTTGATTATTTGAACCCATGTCGTGGCAAGCATGCCGCCAAACGCTACATAAGCCAGCACCAAACCTGATACAATAATCACCGCGTACTCATAGGGAAGCCCGAATAGCAGCTGAATGAGCTTGCCGGCACCCACCATTTGGGCGATCAGATATAGCACAACCACCGCAATGGTACCGAGGGCTGCGACCAAACGAATCCTATTTTTGTCCAAGCGTTGAGATACAACGTCGACGAAGGTGTAACTACCTAAATTTCGGACGCGCTTGGCAAACATGAACATAAGCACCGGCCAAGCACCGAAGGCACCCAAGGATAAAATAAGACCATCAAAGCCTGCGACAAACATTAATCCGGTGATGCCCAGAAACGACGCAGCCGACATAAAGTCGCCGGCGATCGCCGCACCGTTCTGTAGACCCGTGATTTTGCCACCGGCGTTGTAAAACGATGCACTGGACGTCGTTGCGCGAGCAGCACGCCAGGTGATAACCAGCGTCAGCATCACAAAAACGATAAACATGATAATCGCGGTGCCATTTACCGCTTGCTGGGTTACCTCCCCATCAATCGACCCAGCAGCCCAAGCAGGCGTTGCTAAAAGCGCTAGCAGGGCCGCTGCTGCTACGCTCCAATCAGCAAATTTCATGATTCACCTTGCCGTTTATCGAGTGCCAAAAACAAAAACTCCAGCGCAATAAAAGCGAGAACCAAGACAATAAACATGACGATTGATCCCGATAAAAGACCACCCCCAACAGGCATTGCTAGGGCGGCACCCCACTGGGTCCAATTTAAGGTAAATGTAAAATATAGGGCTAAATGTATAGCCGTGAATAACAGTCTGCGCCGCGTCTTTCGCTGTACGCCCTCTAGTCTGGGATCGTTCATTGCCTGCCTTTTTATGCGTTATATCAATCCGGTCAATGGTTGGCGCGCCGCTCGTTACTCCCCCGCCCAGCGCTTATCGAAGTCTACCACCACTCGATCAGAAATCGGGTGAGCCTGACAGGTGAGGATCATACCGCTGTCAATCTCATTCTGAGTAAGACCGTGCTGTATATCCATCTCAACCTCACCCTCTACGAGTAATGCTTTGCACGTGGAGCATACTCCGCCCTTACAAGCATACGGCAAATCAAGTCCTACATGGATACCCGCATCGAGCAAATTCTCGCCATCCGCTGCTATTTCGATGTTGTTAGAGCGTCCATCAGCCACAATCGTCACGTGACACATCTTGCCTCCGTAGGCTTCTGAGCGCGCATGATGGCGCGCTACGCGTTCTTCAGCGTCTGCTGCGGAACTGCCAAACAGCTCGTAGACGATGTGCGCTTCGGGAATACCTAGGCTCTTTAACCCACGCGATACTTCGGAAATCATTGACTCCGGACCGCACAGGAAGAACCGGTCAAAGGCTGACAGATTGATCAGCCGGTTGTTCAACTGTGCTCCTTTTTTATTGTCCAGGCGGCCATTGAGGAGCTCACTTCCTTGGTCTTCTCGACTCAAGATGTTTATCCAGTGGAACCGCTCTAGGTAACGATTCTTGAGGAACGATAGTGTTTGTCGAAACATCATGGTGCTTGTACGTTGATTTCCATACAGCAGCGTTACCTGGCTCGAGGGCTCTGCGTCCAATACCGCTTCTATATTTGATAAAATAGGCGTAATACCCGAGCCAGCCGCAATAAACAGGTAGCTATTTGCCTGCGATGGATTGGTGTCAACGCAAAAATGGCCTTGGGGGGGCATGACGTCAATCTCACTCCCCGCCTCTAAGCAATCATTGGCGTAGTTGGAGAACACACCGCCGTCAACACGCTTAATTGCAACTTTTAGCGCTTCTCTGTTGGGACCGACGCATATCGAGTAAGAACGTGCCACGGCTTCTCCGTCAATGGTTGCGCGCAGTGTCAAGTATTGACCGGGCCTGAAAGCAAACGTCTCATGTAAATGCTCGGGCACATCAAAGGTGACACAGATTGCTTGATCAGTTTCCGCAGAGACATCTGCAACGGTCAGCGTGTGGTAAGCAGCGGTGTTCATGTTTATATAGCCTTGAATAGATCAAAGGGCTCGCCGCAGGCGTGGCATTTGTAAAGAGCCTTACACGCGGTTGAGCCAAACTCACTAATAACGGAGACCTGCTCACTCGCACACTGTGGACAGGTGGGGGTCGTGCCATCTGGGGCAGCAACACCGTAAGCGGCCATTTTTTCCCTCGCTTGTGTTGTCAACCAAGCGGTAGTCCATGCGGGCGCGAGGCGAGTGACCACATCTACACTGTGATAACCGGCCTGAGAAAGTGCCTCTCTGGCATCCTCTTCCATTACATTTAGCGCCGGGCAGCCCGTATAGGTAGGCGTAAGTACTACCTTGACTCGACCGCCCTCGTAGCTCACGTCTTGCAGTACGCCAAGCTCGTAAATCGTAATCACCGGTATTTCCGGGTCCATAACTTTATCGAGGACAGCCCAAATTTCAGGGCAGCGCGACTGAGCTCTGCGTTGCCGACGCTCGTACTCCTCTTGGGGGAGCGTGGGAATAATAGTGTCGCCTGTCACCTGAGCACTACGCATTACCAGCATAGCCCTGGGTAAGCCCGCTGCATGTATTGCAGCTCTGTCAACAAATAACCCAACGACTCGGTATGAATACCCGAACGCCCTCCATTGGCAGTCCAAGTGGTTTCCGGCACCGGCAGTGTGGCTTCACTCAAAGTTTCAGATACGGTGTTTAGCCATTGCTCTTGCAGCAATCGACTATCCACGGCAATGCCAGCGTTGATGAGATTCTCTTCTAGGTCATCCACTTCAAACAATTCGGCGGTGTAACCCCAAAGCTGGTCCAGAGCATCGAGCATACGAGCGTGACTTTCGTCGGTACCATCACCCAGTCGCATCACCCACTCCCTGCCGCGACGAAGATGATAGGTGCTCTCTTTCTCTGCCTTGGCAGCAATAGCCGCAAGGTGGGAGTCAGTACTCTGTTTAAGTTGCTTTAGAAAAGGTAAGGCAAAAGCGTCATACAGAAACTGGCGAGTAATCGTGAACGCAAAGTCGCCTCGAGGCAGTTCACAGATCAGTAGGTTACTGAACTCTCGGACATCGCGGGTGTATGCAAAGGTGTCTTCAGTCGTCGCCCCTCCCGTCAACTGCGCCGCGTACTGATAAAACATGCGTGCGCGCCCGACGAAATCGAGGGCGACATTTGTCAATCCGAGATCCTCTTCTAAGAACGGTGCCCGACTCGTCCACTCCGACAAACGATGACCCATGATAAGCGCATCATCACCAAGTCGTAGCACATAACGTATGAGGTTTTTTTCGTCGATCACAGGCTATCAATCCCTTCAGGTAACTCGTACATCGATGCATGACGATAAGGCTTGTCATCCAGAGGGTCATAAAAACTGTCGCAGTCAGATTCCTGAGACGCTGTGATGTCCTTAGATGCTACAACCCAAATACTTACACCCTCACCGCGTCGGGTGTAAACGTCTCGAGCGTATTCCAAAGCCTGTTCCGGATCGTCCGCATGTAGGGAGCCCACGTGCTTATGATCGAGACCTCGGCGGGAACGAATAAATACTTCAAAGAGTTGTAAATGATCAGCCATGAGTGATTCCTACTAGTTACGCGACAGCCGCGCATCGCTTACGACGCTTGGCTTCAAAGGCGGCCATAGCTTCTCGTACCCACGTACCCTCTTCGTGGGCCTGGATATGGTGTGCCAATCGCTGGCGATTACAGGGGCCATTACCTGAAATCACGCGCTGGAATTCGTCCCAATCGATAGCACCAAAATCGTAATGGCCACGCTCTTCGTTCCAACTTAAATCTGGGTCTGGTACCTCTAACCCTATGGCATGCGCTTGCTGAACGGCCTGATCAACGTACTGCTGGCGCAAGTCATCGTTAGTGCGTCGCTTAATCTTCCACTTCATAGACTGTGCCGAATGTGCAGATTCGCCATCATGCGGACCAAACATCGTGAGTGCCGGCCACCACCATCGATTCATGGCGTCCTGCGCCATCGCCTTTTGCTCATCAGAGCCCTGCATGAGCACCATCATGATGTTGTAGCCTTGTCGCTGGTGGAAACTCTCCTCTTTACAGATCCGCACCATTGCGCGTGCGTAGGGACCGTAAGAGGTATTTTGTAGCGACACCTGGTTGACAATAGCAGCACTATCGACCAGCCAACCAATGGCACCAATATCGGCCCAAGTCAGTGAGGGATAGTTAAAAATAGAGGCGTACTTACTGACACCTTTGTGCAGTCGATCAATGAGCTCTTCACGCGTTATGCCCAATGTCTCCGCTGCACTATAAAGATACAGTCCGTGGCCCGCCTCATCCTGAACTTTTGCCAGTAATATCGCTTTGCGTTCAAGGGTCGGTGCCCGCGTGATCCAATTCCCCTCGGGTTGCTCACCGATAACCTCCGAATGTGCATGCTGAGAGATTTGGCGGATCAGGTTCTGCCGATACTTTTCGGGCATCCAGTCTTTGGGCTCGATCTTCTCTTCTGCGTCAATTCGTGCCTGAAACTGTTCTTCATTCGGCAGCGTTACAATGTTATCAGTCATGTGTCACTCCAATCGTCAAATTCGTTCAATCACGAGGGCAATACCCTGGCCCACGCCAATACACATAGTGCAGAGCGCGTACCGCCCTCCCCGACGCTTTAGTTCATACACAGCGGTAGTCACAAGGCGCGCGCCACTCATACCCAGAGGGTGGCCAATGGCGATCGCTCCGCCATTGGGATTAACGTGGGCAGCGTCATCGGCCAGCCCTAGCGCTCGCATTACCGCAAGGCCCTGGGCTGCAAAAGCTTCATTCAGCTCGACAACATCGATGTCATTGATAGTAAGCCCAGCTAATTTTAGGGCTTTTTGGGTTGCCTCAAAGGGACCAAAACCCATAATTCGTGGCTCCAGTCCACTGGTAGCCATGGTGACAACACGGGCTGAAGGCGTGAGCCCTTGGCGTACCGCTGCAGACTCTGAGGCGATCAGCAATGCGCAAGCGCCATCATTAACACTCGATGCATTGCCTGCAGTAACCGATCCCCCGTCACGAAAAGGAGTGGGTAGCCGAGATAACGACTCAATAGAGGTATCTCTTCGCGGTCCTTCGTCAGTCGATACGGTAATGGGATCTTTTTTTCGCTGTGGTATCACTACCTCGACAATTTCCTCGGCAAAAACACCTGCATCTTGCGCTGCCACTGCTTTTTGGTGCGAGCGCAGGGCAAATGCATCTTGATCGTCACGGGAAATCGAAAATTGCGCGGCGACGTTCTCGGCGGTTTCAGGCATTGAATCAACACCCCACTGCCTTTGAAAAGCCGGGTTGATAAACCGCCAACCAATCGTTGTGTCGTAGGTTTGAATAGAGCGATCAAACGCGCTAGCCCCTTTACCGAAAACAAAGGGTGCTCGGCTCATTGACTCCACGCCGCCGGCAATTGCCATGTCAATATCACCGCACTTAATCGCCCGCGCTGCGCTGCCAATCGCGTCCATCCCCGAACCACATAGGCGATTGACGGTTGCCGCTGGGACTGAAGTGGGTACGCCCGCTAGCAAGGCACTCATTCGTGCAACGTTGCGGTTATCTTCGCCCGCCTGATTAGCACAACCAAACCAAATATCGTCTACGGCCGCCCAGTCAACCTGGGTATTGCGATTAAGTAATGCCCTTAATGGCACAGCACCTAAATCATCGGTACGTACGCCCGACAAGCCCCCTCCATATCGACCAATCGGCGTGCGAATAGCATCACAAATGAATGCGTCAGTCATTTTTCGCTCTCCTCAGCTAGATCAGCCACGAGTGGTCCGCCAATCGTCGCGGAATTGCCGCGAAACTGGGCGATAATCTGATCGTCCTGATTACAGACCACTGAGTCATAGATACCGCTGCGCTTTCCTTGATGAACCATCTCTGCAGTTGCGTACAACAAGTCCCCAAGACGCGCCGGACGGATAAAATCGATGCGCGCGCCAGCGGCAACGGTGGTGAGATTTCTACTGTTACAGGCAAATGCAAAGGCACTGTCGGCCAAGGCAAAGATGAAGCCACCGTGGCAAATGTTATGTCCGTTAACCATGTAATCCCGGACCGTCATACTTATGCGGGCATAACCGGCTCGCACTTCATCAAGGGACATACCCATTCCTTGCGTGGCGCGGTCCTCAGCCCACATAACTTGCGCAGCGTGTCGGGCAATAGCGTCAGCATCCACAACTAGGCTCCTCGATACTTAGGCGGTCGTTTTTCAAGGAATGCTTTTACGCCTTCCGCGTAATCGTCGGTGAAACCCGCCGTTCGCATAAGCGATTTCTCTAGCTCTAACTGCGCATCAAGCGTGTTTGTCATCGATGCTGCAAAAGCTTGTTTAGTCAATGCAAAACCCTTAGTGGGCTGTGTCGCCAAGTGACGGGCAAGATCCATTACCGTGCTCAGTAGCGCATCATCATCGACGACTTCCCATATCAGGCCCCACTCTTTCGCCTGCTCTGCGCCAACCTTAGGCATCAACATGGCCATACCCTTGGCCCTGGCCATTCCCACCAAGCGTGGAAGGTGCCAAGTACCGCCTGAGTCCGGTATCAAGCCCAGCATGGCAAACGACTCTACAAACTTGGCACTGCGAGCCGCAAAAACCAAATCGCAAGCCAGCGCAATATTGGCACCTGCACCCGCAGCCACTCCGTTTACCGCGCAAAGCACTGGCTTTTCCATACCGGTGATTCGACGGATCAGCGGGTTGTAATACGCCTCTACCGAGTCGCCTAAATCGACTCGCTCATCGGGTGCGACATTGCGGTCGTTGAGGTCTTGTCCCGCACAGAAACCGCGACCCGCCCCCGTGATAACCACTGCGCGTATCGCCGAATCGGTAGCCGCCTGTTCAAGCGCTTCAGCCACTTCCGCGTGCATAGCCACCGTGAAGCTGTTCAAACTGTCAGGGCGATTGAGTGTCAAGCACGCGACACCATCGGCAACATCAAAACGAATATCCTGGTACGCCATCTGCTAGTCCTCGCGCCGCTCAACCAGAGTCAGAATGTCATATACCGCCACAAGCTCTTGATTCTGATTACTCACCTCGACAGCCCAGACCACAACACCGTTGGGTTTTTCATCACCTCGGCGGGCTTTCTTGATCTTGCGTCGAACCGTCAGCTTGACTTGAATCGTGGTTCCAGCGGGTACTGGCTCGACAAAGCGTAAATTATCGAGGCCATAATTAGCGATAACCGGCCCTGGTGCGGGATCGACAAACATGCCAGCAGCAGCAGAAATCACAAAGTAGCCGTGCGCAACACGTTGCCCGAAGAAAGAATCCTTCGCTGCAATTTCATCAAAATGCGCATAAAAATGATCGCCACTGAGACAGCCGAAGTTAACAATATCCGCCTCGGTCACGGTTCGTCGGTGTGTGACGAGAGTCTCGCCAATCTGCAACTCCTCAAAGTACTTCTTAAAGGGGTGTACCTTGTCAGTGATGACCGTTGCGCCCTCATGATATTCATTGGTAATAGCCATAAGCGTCGTCGGCGACCCTTGGATAGCTGTGCGCTGCATGTAATGCTTGACAGCACGTGCACCACCCAGCTCTTCGCCACCACCAGCTCTTCCTGGGCCACCATGAATCATGTTGGCGAGGGGCGATCCGTGTCCTGTTGACTCTTTAGCGCAATCGCGATTCAGCACCAAAAGACGACCGTGCCAAGCGGCCGCTCCCAATACCATGGCTCTTGCCTCACCCTCATCGTGGGTGTACACCGACCCAACCAAAGAACCTTGGCCTTTACGAGCCAAGTCAATGGCCTCGCCAAGGTTCCTATACGGCATCACTGTAGCTACAGGTCCAAAGGCCTCTACGCTATGCACCAAGCTGGCATCCATCGGGGCATCGCAGCGCAATAAAGTGGCGGGATAAAAAGCGCCGGCATTACTCTCAAGACCTTCCAGACTTGTGGCATCGCCGCCGCCCAACACGACTTCGGCCTCTTCAGATAACTGCGCGACTTTATCGCGAACATCCATAGCCTGCTCTGCACTCACCAAGGCACCAAGTCGCACTGCGTCCAGTGCAGGATCGCCTTGTACTACAGTAGAGAGTTTAGCCGTGAGCGCCGATATAACCGCGTCGATATTCTCTTCAGGAACAATCACGCGCCGGATAGCAGTGCATTTTTGTCCCGCCTTAGTGGTCATTTCACGCACCACTTCCTTGACAAAAATAGCAAACTCTTCGTCATCGGGTTTAACAGACTGCCCTAAAATTGCGCAGTTAAGTGAGTCCGCCTCCATGGTGAACGGGATGCTCTTGGCAATGATATTTGGGTGGCTTTTCAGTGATTGTCCCGTGGTCGCTGAACCCGTAAAGGTGACAACATCTTGCTCGTTAAGGTGATCGAATAAATCGCCCGTACCACCACACAGCAGCTGAATAGCACCCTCAGGTAAGGTGCCTGAGGCAACTATCTCTGCAACAACTGCCTGTGTAAGGTAGGCAGTTGGCGTTGCGGGCTTAACTATCACAGGCATTCCCGCCGCCAGACATGGGGCTATCTTTTCGAGCATGCCCCAAACGGGAAAGTTATAGGCATTAATGTGCACCGCGACACCCATTTTTGGCGTGAGAATATGCCGCCCTATAAAGGACCCTTCGCGCGATAATCGCTCGATGGGTCCTTCCACGTATACGGTATCGTTGGGGAATTCACGGTTAACGATGCTGGCATAACTAAATACCGTGCCAATACCACCCTCTATATCGGGCCATGCATCGGCTCGCGTCGTGCCTGTTTTAAATGACAACTGATAAAACGCTTCTTTTTTGTCCATCAGGTGCTTGGCCATAGCTTTCAGCGCGGCGGCGCGCTCATGAAAGGTCATGGCACGTAATTGACTGCCTCCTACCTCTCGGGCATATCGCACAGCAGCTGCCATATCCAGACCATCGCTGGACACCTGACATACGGGCTTGCCACGCACAGCGTCAAGAACAGTACGGCCCTCTCCAGCACCTTCCTCCCAGTTTCCTGACACATAGCTCTTGAGTTTCATTGACTATCCCCAGACGGTCTGTCGATTTATTTGACCAATATGATACACAATTTTTATAAAACCCAAAACATTTGTAATATTTTAATTGATGCCATTTGTAGGTATTTTGCGACTGCCAACACTCGATCAAATCGTGCCATTACCGCAAGACGAAGCCGCATCGCGGACTGGCAAGGGCCACATTGCAATGCTGACGCCACCCATAGCGGACCGAATACAGTCGGCGAAAAAAAATGTAAGAAGAAACGCTATGCATAGCGGTCTGGCATAGAATCCAAAAGAACACGCCAATCGATGAGAGAAGGATCATTCAATGAACACCATCCGGACAGTTGTTACACCCCGTCTAGCAAGACCGACAACCGTGGCATTGCTTGGTTGCTTAGTATTAACCGCGTGTGATGATCGGCAAGAAAACATCACCAGCACGATGACTGAAACAGAGATAACGACAGCGAGTAATGCGCAATCCGTTGGGTCCTCGTACTACCATGTCGTACCCCATCAAATGGACACACAAACAACGGCAAACGCGAGCTTCATCACGCAATTTGAGCGCCCACCAACAGACAATGGGCCCCTCGACGGCATGCGCCTCGGGATAAAAGACAACATCCATGTAGCCGGTGTACCCAATACCGCAGGCACACCCGCTCTCGACCAATTTATACCCGAGACCGACGCGACCATCGTCGCGCGGTTACTCGCAGCAGGCGCATCGATTGTCGGAAAAAATAATTTACATGAACTTGCCTACGGCATAACAAGTGCGAACCGTGCCTACGGCGTTGTACGCAATGCGGTTGACGCCTCACGTATTGCCGGTGGAAGCAGCGGCGGAACTGCGGTCGCGGTGGCACTGGGCGAAATCGATGCTGGCATTGGCACCGACACAGGGGGGTCTGTACGCATTCCAGCCGCCTTAAATGGCCTGGTCGGATTTAGACCGTCGACGGGTCGCTATCCCAATGCCGGTATGACTCTCATCTCAACCACGCGAGACACAGCCGGACCCATCACAAGGGACGTTGCCACCGCGGCCCTGTTAGACGACATTTTGGCTGGCAATCCTGTTTCCGCATTGCACCGTGTGTCGCTCAGTGGTTTGAGGATTGGGATTCCAAGACAGTATTTCTATGAACAACTCAGTGACCATGTAAAGACAACCATGGCGCGCGTTTTGCAACAGTTAAACCAAGCAGGTGTCATATTGGTTGAAGGGGATCTGCCTGATATCAGCGCCCTGAACAATGCCGTAGGCTTCCCAGTGGTGCTGTTTGAAAGTAATCAGCTGCTGCGAGACTACATCGCTACACACCTGCCCGGCGTGTCGGTTGATGACTTTGTGGCACAAATAGCTAGCCCCGATGTCAAAGCCATTGTGTCAGACGCTTTAAACGGCGCGATCGATGAAAGCACCTATCAAGCTGCAGTGAGTCACCACCGAAACGCACTGCAAGCCGCCTACGCTCACTACTTTGCGGCCAACGAGCTAAGCGCCATGTTGTTTCCAACGACACCAGTAGAAGCGCGACCCATCAGTACGTCGTTAGATACCTTACAACTAAACGGTGCTGAGGCTCCGACATTCCCAACTTATATTCGCAACACGGATCCAAGTTCCAATGCTGGTATTCCTGGCGTGAGCATCCCTGTGTTCATACCCAACGACGGGTTGCCGGTGGGCATAGAAATTGACGGTCCGGTTAACAGCGACCGACAACTACTAGCGATCGCTCGTGCGATTGAGGAGCTCATAAGCGCTGAACCAACTGGGTCAGCGCACGAAGCGAACTGAGCGTCCCTGGGCTCAGCTAGGGCCTGAGGCTCAACTCTATAATCTCAGTTGCCGCCGATTTAACGGCCGTCTCAGAGAAAGGTAGGCTTTTGTAATTAAAATTAGTGTATAGCTTCATTTGGTCCGTATAGGCCTTTTGCGGTGATCCATCAGCCGCGAGATGGCCACCCTGACCCGGCGGATTGACATCACGTGCCTCAATACCCGCACCTGTCGCGACGAAAACATTGTTTTCTGTACCTCTGTTTTGATAGGTCGTTACGGACACAGTATTTTCCAAACTCGCCTGCGGTACACCACGGAAGTTAAACGGCTGCCAAACCATTGGCGCAGCATCGAGCCGCCAGTTTGCCATGTCACGCCCCTGGGCTTGTGTGAGCTCTTCAATGGCTAGTAAAAACGATTCGAGCACTACTTCATTTACAGTCTCACCGTTAAGCCAATCATAACTTGGTCCCTGTGGGGCAGTGAGGTCGTCAACATATTTAATAAAACTTCGCACACCTACTGGGGTGCCCAAAGATGCACCCAAAGAATTGTTGGGGTAATTGGTGGCTGCGAATAAATGAAAATACTCCTCACCAACGTCATCTAGAAATACTTGGCGGTTGAGGTGGCGCAGGAATGCTTCCATGAGCGTGTTGGCTGGCCCGAACTGCGCACTGCCATCAGCCTGCCAATACTTATCCCAATCGTTCAGTAACGCGATGGCCTCGCGAGTACCGTCGGTAGCGGCAGACTCGCTGATTGCGGTGTTGAGCAAAGGAAGTAAATACCGGTGATTAACATCTTCAAATGTGCTGCGCGTATTGATGGCAACAAGGTCAGCGACCGTACCGCCCTTCATCGCCTCTAACTCATCAATGAGAATATGAACACGGTCGGCACGTGACCATGTGTAGGGCCATAGGTCTGAGCTTATCCAATTGTTAGCCGGCCGATTGTTCCAGTTAACAATATAACCTTGCTCTGGATCTTTGACTTTGGGGTTATCATCGTAGGGCCGCAAACCTTGCCAATCGAAGCGACCATCACCTGGCGCCGGTAAACGCGGGTCATGGTCACTGTGACGCTGAGGATATTTGCCCGAGTGTACGTAGCCAAGGCGTCCTGTTTTATCCATCGTATACATGTTGATATTGGTGGACTTACCTGCGATGCGCTGCTCGGCTTGCTCAATGGTTGTATCAGTTGCCAACCAAACCCAAGTGAGTAAGTCCTGAACCGCTAATCCCTCCCATGCGCGTGCTCTCACCCAAGCAACACCCGTTTCAGGATCCCATGACTGGACCATACCCTGCGCCGCGCGACGTGCGGTGGCAACCGTATCCTGTTGGTCTCGTACCTTTATTCGCTGTTCAACCAACTCAAAATCGCGCCACTCGCCACCATAACGGTACTGATTGGGATTATCAGGATTAAGCGTTAGCCAATACTCGTCAGTTAAGTCAGAGATGCCCGCCGTGCTACCCCAAGCAATCTGGTTATTATGAGCGAACAACAAACTAGGTAACGCCAATAAGGTGTTACCTACCACATCAAAATCGCCACCGTGCAAACCAATCGCGTAAACATAGCTTGGCATGGCAAAGTCAAATTGTGGTCCATTGAGTAGTGCGGCCCGCGCATCCTTAAGACCGGTCATTGCCCAATAATTACTGGCGGGAGAGTATTCGGCGTGAGATTCAAAGCCGTTTTTTGCAAGCTGAGAGTTGAACATGGCCGCCAACTCAGGGGAACCATCGCTTAGCCCCGTAAACCCACCCACAGCATCAAACACGATATGGGCTACAGAGAGTGGAGCGCTGGGCTGTTCGTCCAAATAAGCTGGACGCGCGGTATGCGCCACATCCACGTTCGACTGGGCAGGCACAGTGGTGGGCGATGTGTTGTCGCGCAACCACTTAGCTGCATTGAACAGCTGCCATGCCTTCTCTTTGCCATGACGCACTTCCATGGCATTCAGAAATGTTAAGTTGTCGCGTTCGCTGTTGAAATCGGCATAGCGGTGCGCGATTGACCCCACGAAAATACTGGCAACATCAAAAGCCGTCCATCGTGAGGGCTGAAAGTCAAAGTCGTAAAAAGGCTTGGGTAGGTCGGTTGCCATGGCGCCACTCTGCGCCAACTCCTCAAGATAGGCATTCATACCAGCGGCGTAGCCAGCCAATATGTCATGATCTCTCGGACTCAGTGACTGCACCTGATACTCGACTAACTTATGGTCATATTGGCTGCGCAATTTTTTATCCAATTCGAGGTATTTAGCACCCAATACCTCGGCAACGCGACCTTGAGCGGTGCGTTTGAGCATTTCCATCTGAAACAGGCGATCCTGTGCTACAGCGTAGCCAAAGCCAAAATAAACGCCGTAATTGCTATCCGAAAAAACATGGGGAACGCCGTAGGTATCTCGATACAGCTTTAACGTGACAGGCCTATCCACCACCGGCTCACCCACTAGTTCAAGACGCTTTTCAATCTGCACGTCATGCGCTTCAGGCGACTGCTCTCCCCCACATGCCGACAGGGTGCTCAAGGCTACCAGCGCTATTAACCAAGTCGTTTGCTTTACCATTATTAGGTCACCTTTATTCGTTGCACAATCTTCCCGCAAATAGCAGGTAAGAAAAAAGGCCGCGACAGCGGCCTTTCTCTCGGGTGGCTAACTAGAACTTAAGCGTTCCTGTTACGCCGTAGGTACGAGGCGCTCCCCATACACCAATACCACCTGGGCCAATGACATACATGTGTGAGATGTAATCTTCATCCGTGAGGTTTTTACCCCACAGTGCAACCTCCAAGTTACCGGAGGTATTGGTCCATGCGAGCCGACCATCAACCAGGGTGCGCTCATCCACTTTGATTCGATCGTCCACAAAATCACGACGGCTCTCATCCTCGTAAGCAACTGTGAGCGATGCATCGATATCGCCGAATGCAGTGGTGGTCTCATAGAATGCACGCACGTTGTATGACAGTTCAGGTGCACCACCAAGGGTTTTACCTGAGTAATCGCCACCATTGATAACCAGATCCTGTGCTTCGGTATCGAGCCAAGCAATGAAGCCATCGAGCCGCAAGCTATCGGTCAGTACGAAAGTACCCTCCAACTCGAAGCCCTGGATATCAGCCGAACCCACATTTGTTGTTTGGAACGTACCAAACTCGGAACCGGCAACGGGACCAAAACGCACCACCTGCAGGTCCTGATAATCCATGTAGAACGCGGTTGCGTTAACGCGCACCGAGTCAGTCAAGTCTGACTTAACACCGATCTCATAGTTATAAGCGGTCTCTTGATCAACCGGGTTGCTTGCTGCGGACTCGACGCCTTGTGATCCAGCAAAACCACCCGACTTAAAGCCTTTAGAAGCAGTGGCATAAATCATGGTTGTGTCTGTTGCAAAATACTGCACCGCCAGCTTGGGCGAGATGTCGTCCCAGCTGTCAGAGGGGTTTACCTCAAACGTTTCTGCAACAATGTTCAGACCCGAAGCACCTACACCACCACATTCGGCCCAGTTTTCAAACTGGGTACCTGCAATAGAAGCTGCACCACTGGCCACCATGCCACAGTTTACCGCCACGGCGGTGTAGTCTTTCTCGTCCTTGGTATAGCGGATACCAGCCGTGACGGTCAGCTTGTCATACAGTTCCCAATCTCCCTGCGCAAAAACAGCAAAACTCGTGGTTTCATTGGCTGTACGCGTGTAGTCATTACCAAAAATGGCTTGCGACCCTGGGTTGGTCACGCGAAACGGTAGCGTGGGATCGTTGTACTCACCTGCGGCTGTGGTCCGGAAAATTTCGGTACGATCCGTTTCTTCCTCAAAATAGTAAAGACCGGCAGTATAATTGAAAGGCCCCTCCAAGTTAGAAGTCCAGCGCAACTCTTGCGAGAACGTGTCCACTGACTCCTCAATATCGTCTATCACTTCATCAAAGGGCAAGCCAAGACCACCGACGCCAGCACCGATTGATGACATTTGCCAGTCGGTCTCCACGCTTCTAAAGGCGGTGATCGACGTGAGAGTTCCCGCGTCATATTCGATAGTACCCATTAAGGAGATGCCGCTGATTTCTCGCTGTGAGTAACCATCGTAGGGTGACGCCTGCTTGCGTGGCGTACCCCGTGCACCACCTTCAATACCATTTTGCTGCAAAATTGCTTGCAATGGCGCTTTATCAACGATAGGAGTCCGCCCCATATCTGCGCGGTCATCTTCACTGTAGTTCGCCGAGAGGGTCCACTCACTACTGTCGCCCGACCACATCAACGCGCCGCGCACAGACTGATTGTCCTCATCTTGAAGTTCAGTTCCGAGAACCACGTTGTCAACAAAACCATCGTGCTGTCTGACCGAAGCGACTAACTTGCCGCTTACGGCATCTGACAGTGGCCCGGATACATAGCCTTGGGCTCTAAAAATGCCGTAGTTACCTGCGGTGACCGACACTTTACCTTCAACTTCTTCAGTATTGGGCTTGCGAGTATTGACCAAAACCGCACCACCAATCGCATTACGCCCAAACAGTGTTCCCTGTGGACCGCGCACAATCTCAACGCGATCTACGTCGAACATTTCAAAGTTGTTACCTGCACCGCGGCCAATATAAACACCATCAAGGAAGATCGCGATTGAATTGTCGAGGCCTGCGCCATCGTCGGCCGAGCTGATACCGCGCATTACTGGCAACGTTTGTCCCGGTGCAAACTCAGCGAAGCTAAAGTTCGGGGTGTTATAGGAGATACCCGCCAGATCAACAATGTCCTCACGAGCCATCAGATCGCCATCGATGGCAGTAACCGCAACGGGAATATCCTGCAGACTCTCTTCACGGTAGTTTGAGGTCACGATGACCTCTTCAAGCTGACCGTTTTGTGCCATCGCTGAGGTACTGGGAAGTAGCAGAAGCGAGCTAACACCCGCAATCGATGCTAGCGCCGCGCGACAGGCTAGTGTTAACGGTTTATGGTTAATCATAAGTTTAGCTCCAGAGTTGTGATCAAACGTTATTGTTGTCTTGGTTGTCATTTAAATAGCGGATTTTTTCCAGTACTACTTTGCCGCTAGCATCGTACCGAGTCGCTATCGCTTATCAATGACTCGTTTTGCCTTGCCTTCTGAGCGCGGAATTCCACCCACGGGGTGAACCTCCATCGTGCTACTAATCCCAATAAAGGTTTTGATTTGGTTTGCCAACTCTGTCGCAGCAGCAGCCACCTGTACATCGCTGGCATCATCTGTGGGCTCGATGTGAAGGACTACCGCATCCATGTTGCCTTTTTTAACAAGCTCAATCTGATAGTGAGGTGCAAGCACTGGAAATTTAAGTAGCTGCTCTTCGATTTGCGATGGGAAGACATTGACTCCCCGGATAATGAGCATGTCATCGGAGCGGCCGGTAATCTTAGCCATACGTCGCATAACGCAGCCAGAACCCGAAAGCAAGCGCGTTAAATCGCGCGTGCGGTAGCGAATCACCGGAAATGCGCGCTTCGTCAAGCTGGTAAATACCAATTCACCCTCGGCATCATCCTCGAGTACCTCACCGGTATCGGGGTCGATAATCTCAGGATAGAAATGATCCTCCCAAATGGTGGGACCATCCTTTGACTCAACAAACTCTTGGGCAACACCTGGCCCCATCACCTCGGATAAACCATAAATATCGGTAGCGTCTATACCCATACGCGCCTCAATGGCGCTGCGCATCGCGTCGGTCCAAGGTTCTGCACCGAAGATACCCGCACGTAATTTCAAGCTGCTGGGGTCTATTCCCTGACGCTCTATTTCGTCGGCGATATTCAACATGTACGACGGGGTCACCATCATAATGTCAGTTGCAAAATCTTGTAGAAGCTGCACCTGCTTCTCGGTTTGCCCCCCAGACATAGGAATAACCGTACAGCCAAGCTTTTCAGCGCCGTAGTGGGCACCTAAACCACCTGTAAACAAACCGTATCCATAAGCGACCTGCACCCGATCACCCGGTCGACCACCTGCCGCCTCAATAGACCGAGCAACGCAGGTCGCCCAGTGATCGATATCCTCTCGGGTATAGCCTACGACCGTGGGCTTACCCGTTGTGCCACTTGACGCATGAACCCTGACAACTTGATCCATTGGCGTAGAAAACAAGCCAAAAGGGTAGTGATCACGCAAATCTTGTTTGCTCGTGAACGGAAACTTGGCCAGGTCTGAAAGCTCACTCAGATCAGCTGGCGTCACGCCCGCCGCTTCAAATTTGGCGCGATAGACAGGTGAGTTCGAGTACACATGCTCCAGTGTTTCGCGCAATCGCTGCAATTGAAGCGCTTCAAGTTGATCGCGAGAAACACGCCGCACGCCGCCCAAAGTAGAAAAGAGATCTGCTGTCACTGCCACTTCCATTTAGGGTTATAGTGTTGGAGGGTGCATAAAGTAAAACAAAACTGCTGGTAATTTCAATATTTTTGTATCAAATTATTCCACAGTAGACCACCGACCATCCGTGAGGCATCAAATGAGTTTCGAAAAATCCCTTAGCCAGGTCATTGACGCCTTCAGAGCGCGCCAACCAATGCGGGCAAAATCGCTCATCGTCACATTGTTTGGCGATGTCGTTTCGCAACATGGACGCCAGATTTGGTTGGGAAGCATTGCCAATGCTCTCGATGGGCTTGGGGTAAATGACCGACTGGTGCGAACGTCAGTTTTTCGATTGGTTAAGGAGAGCTGGCTAGATGTAGAGCGCGCAGGTAGGAAAAGCTTCTATCGATTTACCGACACTGGCAGTCAAGAATACCAACGCGCAGCGCAACGAATTTACAGTTGTGACGCTGAAATATGGCGTGGCGGCTGGCAGCTCTTGTTACTGGTGGACATCGCCGAGGAAAAACGCGACCCCCTCCGTCGCAGCTTGAGCTGGCTAGGCTTCAGGGCTCTCACGCCCGGCACCTATGCACGTCCGGGGTGCGATGAACTTGCGATTCAGGATTTGCTGGATGAATTCGATCTGGACGACGGCATTATTTTGATGAACGCCACCACATCACCGATGACTTTAAAAAAGCAACTTCGGCGTACCGTCAAAGACGGTTGGGATCTTGACGATCTAGCAGAACAATACAATGCGTTAATCAAACGCTTTAAACCGCTTCGCCAGAGTCTCGACAAAGGGTCTGTACCGACACCTGAACAAGCTTTTCATGCGCGACTGTTACTCATACACGACTATCGCCGGATATTGCTGCGTGACACTCCGCTCCCCGAAGACTTATTACCAAGCCGCTGGCAAGGGACTTTGGCTCGGCAATTGGTATCGGGTTTATATAAGGACCTTGCACCCGCATCAGTAGCGTATATCAGTGCTGAGCTTCAATCAGAGCAAGGAGTACTGCCTCAACCGGCGGGTACATTTTATGAGCGATTTATTAGTTGAGGCTTGGCATTCATTTACTTCGTGTAATGAGGGGACGGGACCCTCTTCACCACGTATCATTCGGGTGCGGCACATGAATCCGTAGCGCCCGACTATGGGCACCAATACTAAGAAGGAGAGAGTCATGAACACGGTGTATAAGCTAGGTCTACTCATATTGATGACTATGAACACCGCGCAAGCCTGTACCAAATTGATGTGGGCCACGCCCGAGCACGGTGTCTTTATAGCACGCAGCGAAGATTTTGATTTTCCGACGGCGCCCACTATCGAGATTAGAGCCAGTGGCCAGCATTATGTGAGCCCTGGCGACGCACCTAATAGTGCCCGCTGGACTTCAACATACGCGAGCTTAATGATTACACTCTTAGCCGATACAGCTGTCGAGGGGTTTAACGAGGCTGGCCTATCAATTAGTGCGCTCTCCCTCGCAGAAGACAGCGATGAACGCATGGCCGACCCCAGCGCAGAAACATTGAACAATCTCGTGATTGTGCCCTACGTTCTCGACAATTTTTCAAGCGTGGCCGCCGCCATTAAAGGGCTAGACGAGCTGCACATTTTCAGAGGCAATTTAAGTCCAACCATGAAAGCCGAAGGGCACTATGCCATTCAGGATGCGAGTGGCGATTCAGCTATTATCGAAATCGTCCACGGCGTCTTCAAGGCATACCACAGTAGCGCTTTTAACGTTGTTACTAACAGTCCAACCTATGACTTTCACCTAGCGAACTGGGAGCGAAACAAGCCCAAAAGTGCAGATGAGTACACGGGGGCGCATCCCCTGCCGGGCAACACCACTAGTGAACAGCGCTATATCCGGGGTAAATATATGTTGGCAGCTTTGGCTGAACCGACCAGCCACATGAATGGCATTGTAAAAATCAACAGCGCATTACCAATAGTTCCTACGGGCATGGTGGGGCAAGTGATCAATGGCCGAGCAATCACTTCGGCCACCCAATATACCGCCACGTACAATTTATCAGAACAAATTCTGTTTATTCGCTATCAATATGGTGATGTATTCACCCAATACCATGTGGATTTCAAATCGCTTAATGACGGTGGCAACTACGTGCTTGATGCCACGCGCCCGGATCTCGCTGGCGACGTTACGGGTGAATTTGTCGAGGGTAGTCACATCATGGCGCAGTATCGCGGGGATGCTTCTTAATGGACAGCGGTGAGCTTGAACAGACTCATAAAATACCGAGGCAGCCGCGCGTACTTGGCCTTGCCTACTTGGCTCAGACCTTAGGTAACATCACCGCCAAATAGTAAAGGACCACAGGCAAGGTAATGAGCGCTAACACAGTGCCGACTATCTGAATGCGCGCGCCCAGCAAACCGGCGCCATAAGGTCCTGAAATTGCAGGTAAGATAGTAAAACACGGTGAAGCACACAGCAGCGTCAATAGCCCGGTTTCAATATCGCTGAGACCAAAAATAAATTCCGATGTAGTAACAGCAAGCAGCGGTGCGATCAACAGACGAACGACCACGCTCACACCCAGCTCCGGGCTTACAGCTGCGGAGCTAGCACTCGCGAGCGTACCGCCAATAGTGAAAAGAGCGATGCCTGTCACCCCACTACTTAACATCGTCAATGCTTGTGCCAAATCGGTGGGCAGCCCAAAACCCCAATAGGCACAGGCCAACCCTACAGCAACAGCCATGGTCACTGGATTAGCCGCTACGCGCCAAGCAATTGTTAAGAGTGTGCGGCATTTGAAAACACCTCTGTGGGCACTCGATTCGTACATCAAATAAGCCAAAGGTAAGTAAATCATGTTCTCAATCAGAATCACCGCCGCAAATACAGGCAAAGCGGCATCGCCGTAGACCTGCACGCTCAGCGGGTAACCAAGAATGATGTTGTTAGGGATCGCTACAGCCAGGGCCGCCGTTGTTGCAGATGCCCCTTCCCTGCCGAGCCCATAGCGCACAATGAACCAAACAAGTACTGAAAGCGTGAACCCAATGCTCAGATAAGCAAACATAAATGAGCGCTCCAGTACCTCACGAATATTAAGCGAGGCCAAAGACCCTACCAGTAAAGCGGGAATGGCTATCTTTACCAAAAACGCAGCTAAGCCATTGATTTGATCGGCTGACATAATGCCAGCTCGCACTAACAAGAATCCGGTCATTGCAATGAACAATAGTGGTAGGACAATACTAATTACCGTGTGCATAGCGCTAAACCTGTCAGTGATCGCTACCAATCTAATTATTGGTGAGGCCCAACCCTACGCTCCAACGAGAAGTGATAATCGGGATGGCGGTTATTTAGTTAACATGTTACCTTTTAGGCCAAGCCTGTGCCAGTAACTGCCCTCAAGGACGCTACCATGAGTACCAACATGCCCTTTCAAGATAATGTAGATCGTGCCAATCGCTATCTCGAGCGATTTAGAGCGGCGACCACGGGCCACTATATCGACGGCGAATGGCAGAATACCAACACAGCCGAAACTTTTGACAATATCGAACCCGCTGCAAACACGAGTCTGGGCAAGGTAGTAGCGGGTACCACGGATGATATGGATCGGGCCTGCGAGGCGGCAGAAAGTGCCTTTGAGTCATGGGCGGAAATGCCGGGTGCAGCGCGTAAGAAATTACTCAACCATTTTGCCGATCTAATTGAAAAGCGCGCTGACGAAATTGCACTCGTTGAGTCGTCAGACTGCGGCCAAGCCATACGCTTTATGAAGCAAGCTGCTATGCGCGGTGCGGCTAACTTTCGATTTTTCGCCGACAAAGCGCCTGAATCCCGCAACGGCTTGTCATTATTTCAAGAGAATCACACCAACTACACCGTGCGTAGCCCGATTGGCCCTGTGGGCATTATCACTCCTTGGAATACCCCATTTATGCTGGCCACGTGGAAAATCGCCCCCGCCTTAGCCGCCGGTTGTACGGTTGTTCATAAACCCGCAGAACTGAGCCCACTCTCAGCAACTCTGCTTGCCGAAATCAGTGCAGAGGCGGGTATACCGGCAGGTGTTTGGAATATGGTGCATGGGTTTGGCGAAACCGTTGGTAAACGACTTACCGAGCACAAGGCAATCAAAGCCGTGGCGCTGGTGGGTGAAACGGCCACAGGCAGCCATATCATGCGCCAAGCGGCCGATACACTGAAGCGTGTTCACTTTGAACTGGGTGGCAAGAATCCGGTCATCGTCTTTGATGACGCCGATTTTGACCGCGCTCTCGATGCGGTGGTGTTCATGATTTACAGTCTCAATGGGCAACGATGTACATCGAGTTCACGTCTGCTAATTCAAAATACAATAAGAGACAAATTCATCAGGGCACTCCGCGAGCGGGTAGAAAAACTCGTCGTCGGACACCCGCTAGATCCAGCTACCGAAGTGGGTCCACTCGTGCATAAAGGGCATTTTGAAAAGGTGCTTAGTTACTTCGATATCGCTAAGCAAGATGGTGCCACCATAGCCGCTGGTGGGCATGCGCGGCCCGAGCTGGGAAGCGGCAATTATGTAGCACCCACACTTTTTACCGACGCAGCTAATAGCATGCGCATTGCCCGAGAAGAAATTTTTGGTCCCGTCCTGACTGCGATTGGCTTTGACGACGAACAAGAAGCTATCGCCCTTGCCAACGACACCGATTATGGCTTAGCTGGCTACATATGGACGGGAGATACTGGCCGAGCCATGCGTCTGGCGCAAAAAGTTCAGGCCGGGATGCTGTGGATTAATTCAGAGAACAACCGCAACCTGCCCTCACCGTTTGGGGGTATGAAAATGAGTGGCATTGGGCGCGACGGTGGCGACTACAGCTTTGACTTCTATATGGAAACCAAGAACGTCTGTATCGCCCACGATTCGCACGTTGTACCAGCACTGGGACGCTGATAAAGGAAATTGTCTAATGGGAGAAATAGCACTTGCAGCAAAAATCACCCACGTACCCTCCATGTACATTTCAGAGCTCGATGGGCCACACAAGGGTTGCCGCGATGCGGCCATAGCAGGGCATAAGGAAATTTCCAAGCGCTGTCGAGAACTCCATGTCGATACCATCGTCGTATTCGACACGCACTGGCTCGTAAACTCGGGTTACCACATTAACTGCGCACCTCACTTCAAGGGCGTATATACCAGCAACGAACTACCACATTTCATCAAGAATATGCCCTATGAATACGATGGCAACCCGGAGCTCGGTGCCATCATTGCAGATGCGTGCAACGCAGCTGGGATCAACACGCGGGCCCACGCTGATACGACATTGGGCATTGAGTATGGAACCCTAGTGCCCATGCGCTACATGAACGAAGATAGATACTTCAAGGTAATCTCGATTTCAGCCATGTGTCAGGTTCACGACCTCGAGGAGAGTGGTCGATTGGGCGCTGCATTGCGACACGGCATTGAGGCGCATTACGATGGTAAGGTGGCCGTATTTGCCTCGGGATCACTATCACACCGCTTCGCACAAAACGGGGTTTCTGAAGACTATTTGTTTAAAGTGTGGTCTCCCATGCTTGAGCACATGGACCAAGAAGTCGTGCGAATGTGGCAGGCGGGCCAATGGCAAGAGTTTGTAGAAATGCTGCCCGAATACGCAGAAAAATGTCATGGCGAAGGTTTCATGCATGACACCGCAATGCTTCTGGGTGTCATGGGATGGGATGCATACCAAGGTAAGGCGGAAGTCATTACACCCTACTTCGGTAGTTCAGGCACCGGTCAGATCAACGCTATTTTTCCGCTGGTATAACCGCCTAAGGTACTACGATGCCACATATCATTGTTGAGTACGCTAACAACCTACCTGAACAAGCACTGTCGATAACTACGTTGCTGGAGCACTTGTGTAACACCGCGGTAGCCACAGGGCTATTTCCCGAGACGGGCCTACGAGCTCGCGCCTACCGTGCCGATTGCCAGCGGATAGCGACGGGTGAGGCGCACGTCGGTTTCGTTCACGTGGGAATGAATGTGGGTAAAGGTCGCTCGATTGATGACCGTCACCAGGCCGGAGAAGCAATATTCACAGCCCTCAAAGACCACATGGCACCCATGATGGCAACCCACAAAGTGTTGCTGTCATTTGAAATGCGCGAAATCGACGACGTTAAGTTCAACTTCAAAAATATCTGAGGCAACATGTTAAATGCACAGGCAATACAAGCCGCGGCAGACGCGCTCTACACAGCGGAGAAAACACGAAAGCAGACACGCGCGCTGACGCTCAGCCACCCCACTATGAATATGGACGATGCGTATGCCATACAGCGCGCTTGGGTAGACCGTAAGATAGCCGATGGTGATCGCATCACTGGCTACAAGATTGGGCTTACCTCACGTGCGATGCAGCAGGCAATGCATATCGACACACCCGACTTCGGTATTTTGCTCGAGAGCATGTTTTTTGCGAACGGCAGCACAATTAGCACGGAAAATTTTTGTGACCCGCGTATCGAGGTGGAACTAGGGTTTGTCATGAAAAAACCGCTATTTGGTGACAATGTCTCTGTTGAGGATGTGCTCGATGCCACCGATTACATTGTCCCTGCACTCGAGCTCATCGCCGCACGCAGTCATAGAGTCGATCCTGAAACCGGATATACCCGCAAAGTTTTTGATACCATCGCCGACAACGCAGCCAATGCTGGCTACATCGTGGGCGACAACACCTTTTCTCCCAATGAAATTGATCTGCGTTGGTCTGGCGCTATTTTGTACCTAAACGGCGAGGTGGAAGAAACCGGACTAGCGGCGGGCGTTATGGATCATCCAGCGAAAGGCATTTGTTGGGTTTGTAAACGCTTCGCCGCCCATGGCATAGGATTGAGCCCCGGTGATTTTATTCTCAGCGGCTCCTTCACTCGGCCAGTTATTGCCAATGCAGGTGATAACATGCATTGCGATTTTGGGCCCCTCGGCGCCATTGATGTCGATTTTATTTAACCACTGGCCAGGAAACCGTTCGCATGGATATGCCCAAGAATGCGTTTTTACAACGACTCACAGAAAACCGTCCCCTTTACGGTTGCTGGCTCGGTTTGCCTGATCCCAACGTAGCGGAAATAGCTGCAAGCGCGGGCTGGGATTGGCTCCTCATTGATCATGAACATGCTCCTTTCGAGCTGGCCGACGTAATGTCGCACCTCCGTGCGATAGCTCCGTATCCGGTGGCGCCCCTAGTGCGACCCGTCAGCCGAGATCCATCGCTGCTGAAGAAATTTTTAGAGATGGGCGTGCAAACTTTTGTCGTTCCGATGATCGATACACCAGAGCAAGCGCAAGAATGTGCCGATGCCGTCTACTACCCACCGCGCGGGAAACGCGGCGTGGGAACCTCACTCGCGCGCGCGGCTTACTGGAATCAAGTCGACGGCTACGTGCACAAAGCCAACAACGAAATATGTCTTATCGTTCAGGCGGAGACAGTCACCGCACTCAATAATTTGGAAGCCATCCTAGCGGTAGATGGCATTGACGGAGTCTTTATCGGTCCGTCTGACCTTGCCGCATCTATGGGTAAGATTGGGCAGGGTGATGACCCGGAACTTCAACGCGCTATTATCACCGCCATTGCGTCAATCAAATCGGCGGGTAAAATAGCCGGCATCCTTACGTTGAACGAGGCATTGATTCGGCAATGCGTGGATGCGGGTGCTGACTTCTTAGGGGTGGCTGTGGACACTCTACTGCTGGGTAATGCCATGCGCGACGCTGCCCGCGCGCGCCACACACCCCCTGCTCACTAATACAATTTGGAGAATACAATGGCCCGCTGGGAATGTATTGTTTGCGGCTTAATCTACGATGAACGCGAGGGCTGGCCAGACGATGGTATCGCTGCAGGCACACGCTGGGCCGATGTGCCGGACGACTGGATGTGCCCAGACTGCGGCGTTGGTAAGGATGATTTTGAGCTGATACCTGGCAGCGAGAACGATGAGATGCCCCAAGGGGACACGTCCGAGTCAGATAAAACGGGCCCCGCCTCGAGTGGTACGCAAGATGCCGACGAGCAGAATGAACAACCAACCATTACTGCTAGTAAAAATGTTGTGATCGTTGGGTCTGGGCTAGCGGGTTTTGGTTTGGCGCGCGAATTGCGTCGCCATAATCCTGAACTGCCCATTACACTCATCACGGCGGATGGCGGAGAGGTGTATTCAAAGCCACTGCTATCCACGGGTTACACCAAAAACTTGGGCTATGAGCAACTGGCACTGCAAAGTGCAGCTGATGTCGCGTCACAGCTTAGCATCACTGTGCTGACGCGGACCCGAGTTAATCAAATAGACAGCGAGCACAAGATGCTGCTCCTTGAACGCGGCGGCGCGGTGCACTACGACAGCTTGGTGTTGGCGACAGGCGCCGATGTCATTCGCCCGCCCTTGTCAGGTGATGGAGCAGAGGACGTGCTTAGCATCAATGACCTCGATGATTACGCTCGATTTCAGACCATCGCCGCAGAACGGGCAGTCAAGAAAGTAGCTATCATTGGCGCCGGACTGATTGGTTGCGAGTTCACCAATGACCTTATCAACGGCGGTTTCCAAACGGAGGCAGTCGACCCTATGGGATGGTGCTTGCCAACCTTACTTCCCGAACCCTGTGGCAAAGCGTTGCAGCAGGCTTTGGAGGCAAAAGGTGCGGTCTTCCACTTTGGTAAATTAGCAGAGAGCGTTCTGCGCAAAGACAACGGTTATGAAATTTGCCTCAATGACGGTACCGTTCTAACTGCCGATATTGTGCTATCAGCTGTGGGGGTTCGTCCCAATACAACCTTGGCGAACACTGCGGGCATCGATATTGGGCGAGGCATCAAAACTGACCGCTACCTGCGAACCAGTGCGCCAGACATTTACGCACTGGGTGATTGTGCCGAGGTAGAGGGTCACGTACTGGTATATGTTGCACCACTCAGCGCCGCCGCACGTGCGTTGGGCGCAAGCCTGACTGGCAACGCCACTGCGGTGCACTACCCCGCCATGCCAGTGGCCATCAAAACCCCCGCCTGTCCAGTAACAGTGGCACCTCCGCCCAAGGACGCGACAGGCGCGTGGCACATAGAAGGTGAGTCGCCCCATTTCAAAGCGACTTTTACAAACAGCAGTGGCGAACTCTTAGGCTACGCGCTCACAGGCGACGCCACCAAAGAAAAGGCTGCTCTAACGCGTGCGCTTCCGCCCATACTGCCCTAGTAATCGTCTCTGCCTGCGCAATGGCTATGCGAAATTGAGGTATGAATAGCCACCAGCGGGGTCAGTTATTACATAGGGCATGCACATCGGCGCGATTACACTGCCGACCTCGAGCTACCTCCAGCTGGGAGCGGTGAGTCTGCGCTTGCCATCAGAGGCCAACACGACATCGGTATCATCGAGGGAGGTTCTGTCCCATAGTTCGCAGGTTACTTGTTTGTGCTTTTGGTCGAGCCCTTCGCAGTAATTGCTGTAACGGCATACCATCACCGCGTTCCCACAGCCTAATCGAACTTTCTCAAACCAATCGGGATCAGCCAGAGCCTGCCGCGCAAACCCAATAATGTCGGCCTTATCCTCGGCCAGCAGGCGCTCGGCTTGCTCAAAACTGTAGATCCCACCCGCTACGATAACTGGCGTTTGAAAACCTTGTGAGCGGAGCTGCGCTCGGATCATCGCCACAGGTTCCACGTTGCGCTCAAATGGCCCTTGCTCATCTGAAATGTAGGAAGGCATGCACTCGTAGCCACTTTTTCCCGTATAGGGATAAGCCGCCCAACCGACTTTGGGTTGCTTGGCATCATCAAATTTGCCACCCCGGGATAAACTCAGGAAATCCATCCCTGCCGCTGCAAATGCCTGGGCAAAATAACAGGCGTCTTCCAAGCCACTGCCGCCAGCGACAATTTCGTCACTAAGGAATCGGCATCCCACCGTAAAATCGTCGCCCACTTTTTTGCGTACTGCTCGGTAAACCTCCAGTGGCAGTCGTAAACGATTATCGCGACTGCCACCGTAGCCGTCTGCCCGCGTGTTGGTAGCCGATAAAAAAGATGACATCGTATAGGCATGAGCATAGTGCAGCTCGACACCATCGAAACCCGCCGCCTTGGCTCGATTGGCCGCCTCGGCAAATAGACTGGGTAGCGTTTGAGGTAATTCTGCTATGGCTGGGATGTCGACATCTGTCACCCTCTCGCGATAACCATAGCGAAGATCCTCAAGCTCCTTATCTGTCAGCACCGCATCCAGCGCGTCGTCGTCAAGGCCAGCAAGCACCTGGCGAACGTCTTGCTCGGATGCCGCTTCTAGATTGAGTCGTGTTCGGTGCGCATCGGTAATAGTTAAAAACCGTGCAAAAAACTTGCTCGGATCGGGTCGGCGTCTGATATTCAAAAAGTCGATAAGCTGAATGTACAAGCGCGTCTGCCCCTCACTCGCCTCCCGTACCGCATCAACCAAGCGACGCAAACCAGCAATGTAATCGTCATTAGAAATACGTAGCAAAGGCCCACTAGGAATATCGCGCACGCCAGTCGCTTCAATCACAATGGCACCGGGTTTGCCCTCGGCAAACCGTTGGTACCAACGCAGGACGTCTTCAGTCACCTCGCCTTGCTCATTGGACCGCCAGGGCACCATGGCCGGTATCCAGGTTCGCTGGGCCAAATTATGCTGCCCCACTGCAACTTGAGAAAACAACTGGCTAGCCGCAGCCTGTTCAGCGCTCGGCCAATGATTGACTACAGATTCGTACTTAATCCGTTCAGTCGGTTTATACATACTCATTAGCCCTCGTCTGTCGCCAGTCGCTGCTTGACCTTCTTTAATCCAGACATCATGTTGTCGACGTCTCGCGAGCTTAGTGCGCCCAACATTTCAACCACCCATTGCTCATGACGTGCCGCCATCCGTTTAAATTGCGCCCGCCCCTCAGTGGTAAGGCGCACACAAAACATACGACGATTACCAACGACGGGGGTGCGATCAATGAGCCCTTCTCGCTCTAGCTGAGTGGCAATGCCCGAGATATTTCCCCCAGAGACCATCATGCGCTTGGACAATTCACCCATGGTCAGACCATCCGGGGCCCGCTCAAGTTGCGCTAAAAAGTCGAAACGCGGCAACGTGATACCAAACTCCTCGCGTAATCGGCTGCGTAACCTTGCCTCGATTAAATTACTGCAGGTTAGCAGGCGCAGCCACAAACGTATTGAGTGATGATCGTCGTCTTGCAGCCGGGATTCATGATCTAGTTGCTCAACAATCGCTTGATTTTTCATAGTTTCACCAACTCCCTACCCACCACACTTTAAGATCAATACAGACGCTCGACTCATTATTGTTCATGATGGCTAGGATACGCAGATATTTTAAATATAAAATGTTTTGCTATACTGCCTTAAATTTTAAGCTTGAACAATCATCGTAACGCAATCAATCGGTACTGCGTCGTTGATAGGGAGAATCAGTGATGAAAGTAGCTTGTTTGGGCGGCGGCCCCGCTGGGTTGTATTTTGGAATCAGCATGAAGTTGCGCAACCCCGAGCATGAAATCGATATTTATGAGCGTAATAAGCCCGATGACACCTTTGGCTGGGGTGTGGTGTTCTCGGATCAAACCGTCGATAACCTCATGGCTAATGATCCGGTGAGCGCACAAACGACTATCGATGAATTCATTCATTGGAATCTCATCGACTGTTATGTCAATGGCGAAGTTGAGCGCTCCGATGGGCACGGTTTCATTGGTCTCGGGCGTAAACGCTTTCTTCAGCTTTTGCATGACCGAGCACGTGAGCTTGGCTGTCGACTGCATTTTGAACACGAATTTAGTGTTGACGATATCGATACTCGCTTTGCTGACGCTGATCTCATCGTCGCTAGCGACGGGCTCAATTCTAAAGTTCGCAATGCCTTTCCTGACATTTTCGAAACGTCAATTACGCAAAGACCCAACAAGTTTGTTTGGCTGGGCACACACCAAACCTTTAGCGATGCCTTCACATTCATCTTTGAAAAAACAGACCATGGCTGGATTTGGGCGCACGCTTATCAATTTGATGGCTCCACATCAACATTTATCGTAGAAACCACACCCGACGTGTACGACGCTCTGGGCTTTGAACACATGAGTCATGAGGAGAGCGCTGAAACCTGTCGGAAGATTTTTGAACGCTATCTCGATGGCCATACCTTGATGACCAATTCCGCGCACATTCGCGGGTCAGCTTGGATCAATTTTCCGGCTGTATATTGCGACAACTGGATTAAGGATGATCGTATAGTGCTCATTGGTGATGCTGCCCACACTGCGCATTTTTCCATTGGTTCAGGCACCAAACTCGGCTTGGAAGATGCCATCTCACTGGCCAAGCATCTCAACACCTCAAAAGCGGTTCATGCCGCACTTCTCGACTATCAAGAGGAGCGTAAAGTCGAAGTCATGCGCCTTCAAAACAGCGCACACAACGCCATGGTTTGGTTTGAAAATGTACCCCGCTACATAGAAGCCTTCGATCTAAAGCAATTTAACTATTCCATGCTCACTCGTAGCCAGCGCGTTAGTCATGAAAATTTGCGTTTACGTGACCCACAATGGCTAGCCAGCATGGAACAGCATTTAGCTAAAAAGGCCATGGGCGAAGAGACCAGTACGCCTATACCCCCGATGTTTCTGCCCTTTAAATTGCGCAACCTGTCTTTGGTCAATCGTGTCTGCGTATCGCCCATGTGTATGTACAGCGCCACCGATGGACTACCCGATGACTGGCACCTTGTCCACTACGGCGCACTTGCCAAAGGTGGCGCTGGGCTGGTTTATACGGAGATGACTAATGTTAGTGCCGAGGGACGCATTACACCAGGATGTACCGGTATTTGGAGCGACGCGCATACGGATGCATGGCGACGCATTGTCGACTTCACGCATCAACATAGCCGCGCAAAAATTGCACTACAGATTGGGCATGCTGGCCCGAAAGGTGCCACGCTCGAACCGTGGAAATGGGACCCAAATCGCCTTGATGATCCACTACCAGACGATCAACAGTGGCCCTTACTTGCGGCAAGCGATATCCCCTTTGACGTGTACAGTCCCGTCCCGAGAGCAATGACAGGTGATGATATGGACCGTGTGCTAGAGCAACATGTTGCGGCAGTAGAGCGTGCTGAGGCAGCTGGATTTGACATGATTGAGATGCACGCGGCACACGGCTACTTACTGTCATCATTCATAACCCCTCTGCTCAATAAGCGAGAAGACGAGTACGGCGGCAGCCTCGATAATCGCTTGCGTTATCCTCTGGAAGTTTGCCGCGCCATGCGCGCTGCATGGCCCAGCGATAAACCAATGTCGGTGCGCATTTCAGCACATGATTGGGTGCAGGAAGGTGGCATAACCGAAGCAGATGCGTTGGTAATAGCTAAAGCCTTTGTGGCTGCAGGCGCAGACATCATTAACGTCTCCTCGGGCCAGACCAGTCACGACGCCTCACCACAACCCGGCCGAATGTTCCAGACCCCGCTTTCGGACCTCATTCGTAACGAGGGCCACGTGGCTACGCTCGCGGTGGGCAATATTTATGAAATTGACCACGTCAATAGCATCATAGCAGCCGGGCGCGCGGATCTTGTATGTTTAGCGCGACCTCATCTGGCCAACCCCAACTGGACCCTTCACGCCGCAGCGGAAATGAACCATCAAGGGCAAGGCGTCCATGAGCCACACCAGTACTTCTTAGGGTATCGTCAGCTTTATACCCAAGCGCAGCGTAATAAGGAAATGAGCTCATGACACACCACGCCCTTGTGACTGGAGCAGGTACCGGTATTGGCGCGGCAATTACTCGCCACCTTGCGTCTTTGAATCTAAGGGTAACGCTGTTAGGAAGACGGCCCGAACCTATCCAGACACTTGCTGAAGAGCTGGGTGGGGCTGCACTGGCTATCGCTGCAGACGTCTCAGATCGAGCCGGTATCGATGCAGCATTTTGTCAGGCGCGCGAGCATCATGGTGGCATTGATATTTTGATCAATTGCGCAGGTCAGGCACCTACAGCACCCTTTCAAAAAACGTCTGAAGAGCAGTGGCAATCGGTTTTTGCCAGTAATGTTACTGGGGTGTTCAACTGCACACAGGCGGCGTTGCCCGACATGATGGAACAGGGCTGGGGACGCATAATCAACATAGCCAGCACGGCGTCCCTCAAGGGCTATCCTTATGTCAGCGCTTATTGTGCATCGAAACATGCGGTGCTCGGACTCACCCGCGCTCTGGCACTTGAACTTGCCAAAACCGGTGTCACAGCGAACGCACTTTGTCCTGGATTTACAGATACCGATATCATTAAAACAGCAGTCAGCGATATAGTGACTAAAACCGGTAGGGCTGCCGACGAGGCAATGGCGCATTTTACCTCGACAAACCCCCAGGGGCGTTTGATCCAACCCCATGAGGTGGCTGGCACAGTTGCCTGGCTTATTGACCGCGCCTGTGACTCAATTAATGGCCAGGCCATTGCCATTGACGGTGGCGAAACCGCATAGCAGGAGAAAGCGTAATGCACACAACACCACTAGCCGACTACAAAGCAGAGCATTTTCTATGGCAGGCCGAGGCAGGCGTGGGCACGATCACACTCAATAGGCCTGAGCGAAAAAACCCCCTCACATTTGAGTCGTATGCGGAGCTTCGTGATCTGTTTCGCGCCTTGGTATACGCCGAGGACATTCATGCCATTGTCATTACAGGGTCGGGGGGCAACTTCTGTTCGGGTGGCGACGTCCACGAGATCATTGGTCCGTTGACCAAAATGGATATGAAACACCTGCTCGCGTTTACGCGCATGACCGGCGACCTCGTCAAAGCAATGCGAGCTTGCCGGCAGCCAATTATCAGTGCTGTGGAAGGCGTGTGCGCGGGAGCAGGCGCGATAATAGCCATGGCCAGTGATCTCCGCTATGCCGCATCCAGTGCCAAAGTGGCGTTCCTGTTTAACAAAGTTGGACTGGCGGGCTGTGACATGGGGGCCTGTTCCATCTTGCCGCGCATCATTGGCCAAGGTCGTGCCAGTGAACTACTTTATTTTGGACGATCTATGACAGCCGAGGAAGGTGAGCGCTGGGGTTTTTTTAATGGCCTTAATGAAGACCCTGCAGCCCAAGCAAATGAGGCAGCCCGGCGAATCGTCGAAGGGCCCACCTTCGCTAACGGCATTACCAAGACCCAGCTCCACCAGCAGTGGAATATGTCAGTCGATCAAGCCATAGAATGCGAGGCCCAAGCCCAGGCCATTTGTATGCAGGGCCAAGATTTTCACCGCGCATACCATGCGTTCGTGGCCAAGCAAAAGCCTGTTTTTGAAGGTGACTAACGCGTCCAAGTTAACACAACGCAACGGGGAAGCTCATGAGCGAACGAAGCTATTTAGACTGGCCTTTTTTCGAAGCCCAACACCGTAAACTAGAGGCGGAGCTGGAGCGTTGGGCTCAGGCACATATGTCTACGCTCACGGCGGATGAACACCATGACCTTGATGGCACGTGTAAAACTCTTGTAAAAGCGCTGGGCGACGCGGGGTTTGCCGGCTATGCAGTGCCCGCTAGTGGAGGTGGCATCCTAGAAAAACTCGACGTTAGGAGCCTATGCATCATCCGTGAAACGCTGGCTCGTCATAATGCGCTGGCCGATTTTGCCTTCGCCATGCAGGGTTTGGGCAGCGGTCCCATTTCACTTTTCGGCAGCGCCCAACAGCAGTCTCATTATCTAACTCAAGTTGCGGCCGGCACAAAAATTAGCGCCTTTGCATTATCGGAACCCGATGCCGGCTCCGACGTTGCTGCCATGCAATGCACCGCACGTAGAGACGGCAGCGATTACATACTCAACGGCACCAAAACCTGGATCTCTAACGCTGGCATAGCCGATTTTTACACCGTCTTTGCTCGCACCGATGAAAGTGGCGGAGCAAAAGGTATTAGCTGCTTTGTTATCGAGGCCGACACGCCCGGATTCTCGGTCAGTGAGCGCATTGACTTGGTGGCGCCCCACCCATTGGGCACACTCATTTTTGATAACTGTCGAGTGCCTGCCGCTAATTTAGTGGGCTATGAGGGCAAAGGCTTTGGTATAGCCATGGCGACCTTGGATGTCTTTCGATCTACGGTTGCAGCAGCAGCGCTAGGTATGGCCAGACGGGCTTTGGATGAAACCCTTAATTACACCGCTCAACGCGATATTTTTGGCGGCAAGCTCGGCGATCTGCAACTGGTTCAAGCGAAAATCGGCGAGATGGCGTTGGGCGTTGATGCCAGCGCGCTCCTCGTTTATCGCGCAGCATGGACGAAAGACTGCGCCGCCGAACGTGTAACGCGTGAAGCTGCAATGGCCAAGTATCATGCCACCGAAACAGCTCAACAGGTTATCGACTCAGCGGTGCAATTACATGGCGGCAAAGGCGTGACTAAGGGTTACATCGTGGAGTCCCTGTACCGAGACATAAGAGCTTTGCGCATCTATGAGGGCGCGAGCGAGGTGCAGACCACGATCATTGCACGACAAACACTGCTCAACCATACCGGTTGAGCAATAACCTATACCCGGTTACCTCACCACTCTCATATCGCCGAGATAGTCGAGCTTACCCAACGGCACCCCATGATGACGTAACATGCAATAGGTGCTAGTGGCGTGAAAATAGAAATTAGGTAGCGAGAATGACAATAGAAACGTATCAGTGGTGAACGGCAGTTCCGTTTTACCCATACGAAACAGCATGGGTCTGCCACTCAGCGCCTCTACTTCAGCGGGAGCCCAGCCCTTACAAAAATCAACAGCCTCAGTAATCAGACCCTGTAGCGCCTCGAAATCCAGCTCTCCTAGATTCGGCGGGGGCTCAAAAACCCCCTCAGCAAGCCCTTTCATGGCACCAAAGGAATGATGCCAGACCGAGATCACCTGAAATCGCAATGGCAACATATCCGCATGGAAGCGGAAATTGACCAGTGTCTCTAGATCAAGGTCGCCCGCCTCTGCCATGCCTTGTGCCTTAGCAAGAGCCGCCTCAACCCCTGCCAAAATTTGTAGGTAACTGGCAATGCTAGTGTCGTAGAAATTTAGTGCCATAATCCAATCTCTGCTCTGTCAATTAGCCCATACATGGTAATGCCAACCCAGCTAAGGCAACGCCACCCAACACATTGGGGTAGACTATAGACCACATTAGCAACAAAACCTGCACAGTTATAGTAATAGAGGTTTCATGAGCGACTCTCCCAACGCAACGATTTCAACGGTCTGCAGTGCTCCTTTAACACTTAACGAGGCATGCATCACCGAATTTGCTGAGCAATTTGATCCTCAGCCCTATCACCTGGATAAACAGGCTGGTCTGAATTCTATCTTTGGCAGCTTGTGTGCGAGTGGCTGGCAAGTTGCCGCCCTTGGCACTCGTTTAGTGGGCGATGGGCTGGCTAAAGAGGGATATACTTTTATTGCACTTACCCGAGTGGAAACGTTGCGCTGGAAACGCCCCATGTTTGTGGATGAAGATTTAGTGGCCAAAGTGTCAATTGTTGACATGATGCCAGAATGTTCGGTTCCTGAGTGTCAAACAGCCATCATTGAAGCCGACCTCAATAACAGTAATGGCGAGTGCGTTGCCGTTATGCGCTGTCATGCGGCCATCGATCTTGGCGACGATGTATGAGCGCGCTGTATCTCCGCAATCGGTGGTTTGAGGACTTACCCGTGGGCGAATTTCATGTCTTCGGCTCACACACATTCAGTGAGCTCGAGATCATTGAATTCGCCAAACTGTATGCACCGCAAGAGGAGTTCACCCAACCTGACATCGCGCGAGATTTACGCTGGCGCGGCCTCGTTGCAACTCCCTGGCACGTAACGGCTATGTGGATGCGTAAGATGGTGGACTACATGGAAGTGTATGCGCAGGGGGTTAATGATGGTCGACGTAACGGTGCAGGTGTTGGTGTGAGCAATCTCGAGTGGTTTGAACCTGTTCGCCCGGGACACACCATTACTTACACGTACGAAATTATTGCTAAGTCGGACAAAGTTATTCGCGATAAATGGGGCATCATCACCAGCCGCAACGAAGCATTCAATCAGTACAGCAATAAAGTCATGCAATTTGAGATCGATATTTTGGCCGAGCGCGGTGGCGCCTAATCAACCATTGCCTAATCAACCATTGAGAGGAGCGCACTCACTGATTTACGGATGTTAGACGTAGAACAAAAAACCTAACATCCAAATGGCGATAAAAGCGGTTTCGGCAACCATGAGAATAATAGGGCGCAGACCTACTCCGGCTATTTCTTGCAACGATGTGCGCACTCCTAAGGCCGCAATCGCCACGAGTAACATCCAGGCTGCGCCCACGCTTGCGGCGCTTGCCGCTGAAGCGGGAACCCAGCCAAGGCTATTGAGTACAAACAAAACAATAAATAGTAGGAGAAACCAGGGTACGGCGGGCACCTTTGCTGTCTCGGCACTTGCTGCAAAACGGCGCTGCACGACGACACCAATAACAATAACAATTGGCACCAACATGGCCACGCGCAATAACTTAACAAACGTACTCAAATCGCCCACGCCATCCGACACGCTATAACCCGCACCAACAACCTGTGCGACATCATGGATGGTTGCACCCAAAAATAGCCCTGCTTGAATATCGGACAAGTCCAGGCCGTGACTCAGCAACGGATAGATCACCATTGCAAGGGTGCTGAGGGTGGTGACACCGATGACTGTGAACAGTGTTTCTTTTCGCTGCGCATCGGTATTTGGGAGAACACTGCTAATCGCCATCGCTGCAGACGCGCCGCAGATGCCTACAGAACCACCCGTCAATGTGCCGAGCTGCGCACTCAAACCCAGTAAACGCGCAAAGCCTAGACCGAACAACAATGTAGCAATCACGGCACTACAAACCGCGATGACCGGCACGATACCCAGCGTAAGTATGTCGTCAAAGGTGAGTCGCAGACCCAGAAGTGCGACCCCCAAACGCAGAACACCACTCGCCCCAAGCCCAATGCCAGGGATAATACGCTCGTTATCTGCCATAAAATGAAAGGCGAGCCCCAGCAGCAAACTCATTAACATGGCGGGTGCTCCGTAGCGTTGTGAAAGGAACGTAGCCGCCATGGCGATGGTTACCGCAACGCCTAAGCCGGGCCAATAGTGTTGCCAGCGCGAAATCAAATCTTTCAAACCATACTCCGTCAACGGATCGTTCCCAAACACAATACAAACATCAGCGTACAGCAATACGCATGACCTAACTGCATACCCCGTTTGCAGTCATACTATAGTTTGCTCGTTGATGAACGCTCCTAACGGACTAAATCGAGCTCGGGCTGTGCGTTTTTTCTACTCAGAACTATCCAACACAAGGCAACTGCCACAAGCTAAGCCCAAACAAATCCGTGCTCAACACCGCTGTGTTGGGGTCAATTGCAGCGACCCAAGGTCTTATACGAGCTCAGCGAGCACGCGATTAAAAACAGTGGCATCTTCCCCTTGCGTGGCCGCATCGTACAACTGAACAATTTGCGATGCAGTCATTGCTGGTTGCTGCTCGACGGCTTTCACAATTGCCATCAGCCTCTGGCAGCTTCTATGGCGTGTAGCGCCATAACCCTTCACCAAGCGACCACAGTCGGCAATAGCGCGAGCTTGAGAAACAGACGCTGCCGACAAGACCGCCTCATACCATCGTTCAATCATGGTATGTTCGTGCACGAAGCCGAGGCTACCGCGCCGTATGTATCGTAGACTTGCCAAAATACGCAGCATCAGCTGAATAAAAACAGTGTCGGTACGTAATTTGCGTGGGCCCAGTAAACCATTAATCGCGCGCCGCGTTGTCTGATTAGCCAGTAATATCTCACCCATCCGCTTGGGCAGTAAGGCTGCGACTTCTTCCACCCTCGGATGAAAAAACTCGGTCACTTTTAGTTGCTGACTCGACTCGGCCTTAACCTCAGCGCGAATATCTGCATCGCGGGAAGGGCGCAATTTAAGTTGCGCTACTCGGGGGATGTCCTCAAATGCCATCCACAGTGCTAACCACCGGGCTAATTCACACGTCAAGTGATACTCCGGATCTTCCTGATCCCGCCTCGCGACCCGTGCAACCTTTGCTAGAAACGCCTCGGCATACTCCACATCCTGATAATCAACTAGCTTGCGGACTGCGTGATAGCACACTTCATGGACAGGCTGGGGGAGCTCTTCGATAGAGGGTAGTAAACGTCTTCCCAAATGGGATGTTGCCGCAGGCAACACAAAAGCAGCGGCTTCGGGAGGCTCATATACATTAACCCCACCGCTTTGTGTGGCTAAAAAACTCTCCTCGAAAGCAGCAATATTGACAGCCGAGGCCTTACCCTGCTCGAGTACAGAAATGAAGCTGGATTTGGGAAACGGTAATACATTAGCTCCCGCAATAGCCCCAAAAAGACCAGCAGAAATAACCGTACCTTGTCGTTTAACTAAGGCGTCGATATCGAAATGTATAAAAGTCTGCGCATAGCGTTGCGCCAACGACACAATGATTTCTGTATCGGCCGTGCCATCGGTAGTAGCGCTCTTTTCGGTAATGCCATAAACCCGATGATCCGACGTAATAAGCGTAGTTTTGTCAGGTGTAATAAAACCTCGACTTAGCATACGGCCCGCCTCGGCAATTTCGGACGTCACCGCTATATCAATGTCGCCCTGCGCAGGGAACAAAGACATAACCGGCTCGGGCTCCCCAGGGATACGCTGCATAAATTCAAGATAATAAATTGTTGCCCCGGTGCGCTGGGCCACCCCGGCAAGCGACGTGCTTTGACAGTGCCAACCCTGTTCATCAGCCACATCAATGAGCCACTGGGTAAGAACGCCGCCACCTTCGCCACCCAAAGCGGCAATCAGCATATTAATTGTTTGCGCGCTCATAGCTCCAATGCCTCCTCGCGACGCAAGTCACGCTTACGCCACCAGTCAGCTACGCCTCGACGCAGCTTGCTCTTCAGTTGATCAAACATAGTTGGATTGTGTACGAGATCTATCCGGGCAAACGATGGGCACAATACTGCCGAATGGGCGTTGGTACCACAGACACCACATCCTACACAGCTGTTATCGACATACGACACTGGATCGACGCGCAATGGATCGGGATTCGCTTTTATGGTCAGCGAGGGACAACCCGACAATCGGATACATCCATGGTCGCCGGTACACGTTTCTGCGTCGATATAGAAACGCGCGCGATCGATACGTTGGCCGCTCGCAATCGCCTGCTTGAGCATCGGCTTAACACGACGCTGACGGTTGAGCATACACTCGCCCTCAGCAACAACGACCTTGAGGCCTGGCGCATCAGAGGTTAACGCCTCATGCAAGGTGGATTTCATCGCTTCAATGTTGTAGCTACTCACCGTACGAACCCACTTTACACCCGCACCACGACAGGCATTTTCAATAGTCTGCCACTCGTGGCGTTTGGGCGCACTGGCATCGATGGTCGAAGCAATCAAATTCGGCTCCACGAGGGATGGAATATCCTGCCCACCGGTTGCCGCTGAATAGCCATTATCAATAATAATTAATAGACCATCGTGACCATTGAAAACGGCACTCGTCACACCACTGGACAGACCGTTATGCCAAAACCCACCGTCACCCATAATGCTGATCGCCTTATGAGGTAAGGTGTGACGAATCCCCGACGAGCTCGCAAGGGATAGGCCGTAACCCATAATAGTATTACCTAGATTGAAGGGCGCGGCTGTTGCAAAAGAGTGACAGCCAATATCAGATGAAATATGGAAGGGCCCTAGCGTTTCCTGCAACTGCTTAACCGCAGAAAAAATCGGACGCTCGGGACAGCCTGTACACAGGCCGGCGGGGCGAGGTGGTAATTCAGCCATCAAGGCAGCAATGTCTGCTTCTGTTAATGGCGTTTCCAAAGCGAGTACTGCGTCCAGAGTCAATGCAAGTGGAACGCTTTGCTGGCGACTAGCAAGTAAGAATCGCGTAATGCCCTCTAGCATAACTTGGCCGGTATATTCACCGGCGCGAGGCATAACATCTTTACCAAAAACTCGGGTTTGGCAGTCGGCCCGACGCAATGTGGTTTGAATTCCTTGCTCGATATATTCTGGCTGCCCCTCCTCGAGTACCAGTACTTGCTCCTTACCGGCACAAAATTCCAACAACTCGTCTGGAACGAGTGGGTACGCTACATTCAGACAATAGATGGGAATGTCGGTATCGCCATAAACGCTGGCCAATCCTTGCCGTTGAAGCGCACGAATCACGGTATTGTATGAGCCACCGCAGGTGATAATCCCGAGGTGCTCATATTGACCGGTGAAAACCTCATTGAGTTTTTCCTTACGGATAAACTCAATCGCAGCAGGAAAGCGCTCGGCAATTTTCTGACGTTCCTGCTCGTAAACAAACGGCGGCAGGATAATTTTCTCAGGCTCACGATGGGGCTCTACTGGACTACGAGCGTTGTATTGGGGCGGCTGATTATCGCGAGCGGTAAACTCACCAGTGACGTGACAGCCTCGTATTCGCATCATATAAAAAAGCGGTGTATTAGAAGCCTCAGATAGAGCAAACCCCTTTTCAACCATGTCCACAACACTGCTTAAGCTTGGGCGCGGATCGAGGAGCCACATCTGCGCCTTCATCGCAAAGGCGTAAGTGCGCTCCTGCATAATGCTGGAACCCTCACCGTAGTCCTCGCCTACAATGACCATCGCCCCACCGGTTACGCCTGAAGACGCCAGATTGGAGAGCGCGTCTGAAGCGACGTTCGTCCCTACCGTTGACTTCCACGTCACCGCACCGCGCAGCGGATAGTTTATTGAAGCCGATAGCATGGCGGCCGCTGTAGCCTCTGAGCCACTGGCCTCAAAATGAACGCCCAGCTCGCTTAAGATGTCCTGAGCATCATTGAGTACATCCATAAGATGGCTGATGGGCGAGCCTTGATAACCGCCCACATAGCTTACGCCTGACTGCAAGAGTGCTTTAGTGATGGCCAAGATCCCCTCACCTTTGAAGACGTCACCCTCACCAGCTCTTAACTTTTTAACTTCCTCAACAAAGGACCGCTCGGCCATCGCTATAAAACCTCGGCTGTGTCAATCAGCATTGTTTTTTTAGGCATCCTGTCTAGTGCTTTTCAGTCGAGTGAAGGCACAAGAGCCAACACTCGGCATGGGCTACCTGACCCCTCTTCAATCTTAAGTGGTGCTGCAATTAATATGGCGCCCGTCGGTGGTAATAAATCGAGATTTTTTAAACTCGCTAATCCACATTTATTCGCGCCATGCATTAAATTGTGGCACGGAAAAGCAGGCTCTTGCGCACCGGCTTGGCCGGCATCAGTTCCCACTGTTTCGGTGCCCACACCAATAATTTGCCGCTCCTCGGCTAGAAAAACCACGGTTGCCGGGTCCCACCCCGGATTATGTAGCCCATCGCTGCCTCTGTTTAAGTACGCCTCTGGATCGGCACGCTTGGACCAATCAGTACGGTATAACACCCAAGAACCTGGGGGGATTTCACCGTGCTTAGCTTCCCATTGCTTTACGAAATCAACAGTCATTAAAAAATCGGGATCGGCAGCCGCTTCAGCCACTGCGTCTATCACTACGCAGGGTGCTACAAAATTTTCGACCGGCAGGGTATCGGTAGCATGGCAATCATGGTCTTTACCCGTTACCCAGTGTATCGGTGCATCAAAATGCGTACCGGTGTGCTCGCCGCACTTTATATTATTCCAGTACCACGCTGGGCCACGTTCGTCATAGCGAGAAATTTCCTCTTTACTGAAAGGCCATGACTTGCGCCAGCCGAATTCCTCTGGCAACTCTAAAATAGGCGTATCGGGTGAAAGCGTTACACTCAAATCAACAATACTGACACTCCCAGTGGCTAATCCCAATGCGAGTTCGGTGAGCGTGTGTGAAGTCATGATTTATCCTGTGTCTGAATCCCGTGTCTTTCCTGCGCCCAGTGTGGCTGATATCGTCGCTTTTGTCTGGGGTGGCAGATATTTTAAACCTAAAATATAATACCGTGCACACAGAAATCAAATGGAGAACACTATGCATACTACGCTGCTACCCGAGGGTTGGCCCCGACCGAAAGGCTACGCTAACGGCATTCTGGCGCAGGGTACTCGGCATATTTTCTGTGGTGGCCAAATTGGTTGGAATGCCCAAGAGCGATTTGAACACCATGATTTCATTGGCCAATTCCAACAGGCGCTCCTGAACACACGCGAGGTGTTAGCAGCCGGCGGAGCAACACCCGCCGATATGGTGAGGATGACTTGGTACATAACCGACAGGGACGCCTACACGGCAGATTTGCGCGCCGTTGGCATGGCTTATCGAGAGATTATGGGAAAACATTTTCCAGCGATGAGTGTGGTCATTGTGGCGGGTCTTGTCGAACCCGAGGCACTGGTTGAGATCGAGGTGACGGCAGTTCTTCCCTAGCGCCTGCTTAACCTCATGACTCGACGACCAAAGCTCACGGTGACGCGCGAATAGTCGCAGCCAGGCACGATGACACCGAAAAACTCCCAAAGGTATCAGCAGCGATTCATGGCGCTGCATCTAACAACGAACCCTCTCGGGTCTTCACAAAGGCTTTAGCTGTCAATGATAAGACTGTCTGTTCATGCTGATTCCACAACAGTCCTTGCGTCTCAAGAATCCCACGATCAGGTTTTGATTGGGAGACCCTGACAGATACTACAGTTACATTACCGGAGAGCGTGTCGCCCGCGCGCACCGGATGTAGCCACCGCAAATCCTGGACACCCGGAGACGTGAGCACGGCCGTATCGCTCATATACGCATCAACTGCCAGACGCATGTACACGCTCGTCGTATGCCAACCACTGGCCAGTAGTCCACCCAGAGCTCGCGTTCGGCTGTGCTCAATATCAGTATGAAAGGGCTGTGGGTCATAGCGGCTCGCAAACTCAATGATTTCAGTTTGTGTCATAAGGTAACTGTCCAGCGGCAGGACGTTGCCGACATTGAAATCTTCTAAGACGCGCATAGGTGGCACTCCTTTTGCATCACTTGCCCACACCAAGCAGGCCATGAAATTGGTTAAACAGCTCGCGGAGCCTCCATGGAATTATTTTGCCAACAATGCTTGTCAGCCGCGTCGGAGCCTGATAATAATATTTTAAACCTAAAATAAAAACAGTTTGCAAACGAGGAGCCCAGACATGACAGCCCAAAGCAACGCCCCCATGTTCAACCAGAACAAGCTCAAATTGGGGATATTTTCTGCGAACTGCTCCAGCGGTATGGCTGTGACCAAAGCGCCAGAGCGCTGGGTAAACAGCTGGGAAAACAACCTCGATCTAGTTGCGCAGTGTGATGACGCGGGCTTGGAGTTTATGCTGCCTATCGCACGATGGATTGGCTACGGCGGCGAGACTGATTTTCATGGCAATGTCCTAGAAACCGTTACATGGGCGGCTGGCCTTGCGGCTCATACAAAACGAATTCAAGTGTTTGCAACTGTTCACACGGCTTTCAATCACCCCGTAGTTACGGCCAAGCAGCTCGCAACGCTCGACCAACTGTCTAAGGGTCGCATTGGTCTCAATGTCGTCGCTGGCTGGAATAAGCCCGAGTATGACGCTTTCGGGGTTGATTTACCCGCTGAACACACCGACCGCTACCGTATGGCTCAAGAGTGGTTTGACTACACCCAAAAGCTCTGGACAGAAGATAAAGCCTTTGACTGGAACGGTGAGTTTTACAAGGGCAAGGGCGTTTATGGCCTACCCCACCCCGTGCAATCTCGGATACCAGTGATTAACGCTGCCGCGTCAAAGGAGGGTCGTGAATTCGCTATGCGCAATGCTGATTTCCTGTTTACCCCGGTTTTCGATTTTGATCAGGCACAAGCTACCGTGAAAGATGTACAGGACCTAGCGAGAGCCGCCAGTCGCGAGGTGAATGTCCTCACTTTCTGTACCGTCGTATGTCGGCCAACGCTGCAAGAGGCGGAGGACTATCTCGCCTACTATGCCGACCAACAAGCCGATTGGGGGGCGGTGGACAATCTCATGACGTTACAAGGTATGCATGCACAATCGTTTACCAAAGAGGCTCTGGCGCTGTTTCGCGACCGATTTGCCGCAGGCCACGGGGGCTACCCACTGGTGGGCACACCAGATCATATCGCCGATCAGCTTGCGCAGCTGAGTGCCACCGGGGTTGCTGGCACGACGCTGGCGTTCGTCGACTATGCAAAGGAATTCCCCTACTTCAGACAAGAGGTACTCCCCAGACTGGAGGCCAAGGGACTCCGACTGCCAAGCAACCCACATTGACCAAACGCTGATTCGTATTAAAGTAGTAACAGTCACTCAAACTATAGACTCTCACCTACAGAGGAATATCACATGAAGCAGCACGTATATAAGCCCTATAAGCCCACTGTGCTGGCAAGTGTTATCGCCGCACTATCACTCACCAGTAGTGTTAACGCTCAAAGCGTTTTGGAAGAAATTGTTGTTGTCGCCCAAAAACGTGAGCAAAACCTCCAGGAAGTGCCCATTGCCATTAGCGCTTTTACGGGCGCACAAATGGACGCACTGGGTGTCTCAGAAAGCTTTGATATCGCCACATTCTCACCAGGGGTTCACATCTCAGGCAACCTGGCGGGACAAAACACGCAATTTTCTATTCGCGGCGTCACTCAAAACGATTTCAACGACATCATTGAGGCACCCAACGCAGTGTATCTTGATGAGGGCTATATAGCTGTTGCGCAGGCCCAGACCTTCGCGCTGTTCGATATCAATCGCGTTGAGATTCTGAAAGGGCCGCAGGGCACACTTTTTGGACGAAATGCAACAGGCGGCCTCGTTCATTTTATTTCCAACGCCCCCTCTTTTGATGAAACATCAGGCTATTTAGATGTCGAGGTCGGGCAGTTCGATGTACCCAATAATGCCGATCGCTATGTTGTCGAAGGCGCGTTGGGCGGCCCTTTAAGCGATACTCTGGCAGCTCGGGTGGCATTCCGTTACGCCAAGCAAGACCCCTATTTAGAAAACCTCTACGACAACAGCGCTCAACTCCCGTTCCTCGGTGATCCGGGCCCCGGCGCAGGTGCTGATTTGGGCGATGATGATTCGCAGGCTGTGAGAGTGCGCTTTGCGTTTGCGCCGAACGATAAACTCCAAATGGATCTCAGCTTTAACCACGCCGAGAGCGAGGTAGCCACCGGGCCCTACCAGAGCAAATCAACGCTCGGTATTGTGCAGGATCATGATGGTGATCCAAGCACACCGGCAGAACTTATCAATGTCATTAACACGCCTGCCAACGAGTCACGTTTGACTGCGTTGCTTGACCAAAACGGCAACGATACAGGCCTCGATGGCGGCGCTGATATTGAAGACGGCGACCAATTGCTGCCGGGTGGTGGTGGTGGATTACCCGGGCGTTTAGCACCTGGCGCCGACTTTTTTGGCTACCTTGATCCAGATGGCGATGATTTTACCTTCTCGGGTGATTTCGCCTTTGCCGACCAGGGTTCCACAGAAAATACCGGTGTCAATTTTAGAGCCGTCTACGATTTATCCAACGGCATGACGTTTACTTCGATCACCGACTGGAAGACTTATGAAAAACTGTTATTCATCGACGTTGATTCGGCGCCCGTCAATCAGTTGGCAAACTATGCTGCCGTCGATGGCGATTCATTCACTCAAGAATTCCGCTTAAGTGGTGAATCTGATAACACCCGCTGGGTAGCCGGTCTCTTCTACCTCAATATCGACTCCGAGTCAGACAATGGTCTGAAAGGTCCACAAGGGTCGTTTGCGGACGTTTTTGGTGGCGTGCCCATCGACGTGGGTACTGTCGCGCAGCTCGAAACCGATTCCTACAGTGTGTTTGGCCAGGTCGAATACGACCTGACACCTGACCTCACATTGATTGCAGGCCTGCGTGCTATGCGTGAGGAAAAAGACTTTCAATTGAATTTGGGTGTCGCACCGTCGGAGAGCTCGTATGTTGTCAATACATCGCCCTGTTTTAACGGCCAGCTTGATGCCTGCTTCCCTTTCACGGGCATTCAATATAACGACGACATATCAGACACTTTGTGGGCGGGTAAACTGCAACTCACCTACAACCTGTCAGAAGACATCATGCTCTACGGTGGTATTAACCGGGGCGTTAAGGCGGGCAGCTATAACGCGCCATTGTTGGGCGCCTACTTTGGCTCCGGCGGGGATGCAGGCCTCCCCTACGATGCTGAAGTACTGACCAGCTATGAAGGTGGCTTCAAAGCTACGCTCGGCGGTGGCACCACGCGCATTAACGGTACCGCCTTCTACTACGACTACAGTGACTATCAAGCCTTCCTCTTTGTGGGCGTGGGTGGAGTAGTAATCAACAAGGATGCCGACAACTATGGTGTGGAACTGGAGGTTCAGACCACACCTGTGGAGGGTCTGGATATCATTCTCTCCGGTGCTTATTTTGACGCAACCGTCAAAGATGTATCGCTACGTAACGGCTCGCCGCTCCCATCGAGCGATGTAAATCCAACCTATGCACCGGAATTTCAGGCAACAGGCCTCGTTCGATATGGTTTTGATGCATTGGGGGGACAAATGGCGGTACAAGCTGATGTGAGTTATTCGGATGAGTACTATTACAATCTGCGCAACTTCGATGCCGACAAGTTCCCAAGTTACACGGTTGTCAATGCACAAGTGAGTTACGCAGTGAACGATTGGCTCGCAACAATGGCGGTTCGCAATCTGACTGATGAGCGTCCCGGGGTGCAGGGCTTCGATCTCGCAACGCTGTGCGGTTGTAACGAAGTGGCTTATAAAGCACCTCGCTACTTCTCCTTCAGTATTCGCAAAGAGTTCTAATGCCAACGGGATTAACGCGGCGACAAACACTAACCGGGGGGGCCGCCCTCGGTTGGTTTTTGGTCTCAGGGAGCTGGCTTTACACAACAGCAGCGGAAGCTGTGGAAAAGGGTTTTGAGCCGCAAACCCTTACCAAAAATCAATGCGAATCACTTGAGCAACTGGCAGAAGTGCTGGTTCCTGGCTCTCGCGCAGCCGGTATTACCGCCTACGTGGACAGCCAACTGAGTGCCGGCTCCCGCTCCCTATTGATGGCAAAATACGTGGGCGTACCAACAAACCAACAGGAGGCATTCTATAAGGGAGCTCTTGACGCAGCAGCTCAAGCATTGACGTCGCCCAATGCAACCGTTGGTGGAGTTGTAAGCGCCATGGCCAAGGATAGTGTGGAAGGCTGGCAAGGCCCCCCGTCAAGCTTCTTCTTTTTCCTGCTACGCGCCGATGCGCTTGATGTCACCTATGGAACTGAGCAAGGTTTTGAAGCACTAGCTATTCCTTACATGGCCCACATTACGCCAGAGGAGCCTTGGTAATGTCTGGCAAGCACGTTGATACGCTGATCGTAGGTGCGGGAGCCGCCGGCTTACTGCTCGGTGCAAAATTAGCTAACAGCGGCCGATCGGTGACAATTCTTGAAGCTGGCCCGAAACGCGAGCTATCCGACCTGATCAGCTCACAAATATGGGCGCGCCGACTGAAGTGGTCTGGAGCCAATGTAGAAGAAGGCGGCAACCACCCAGTGGGTCATGCTTTCAATGCAGGAAGTGGCACGGGTGGATCCGCGCTACATCATTATGGCGTCTGGTTGCGACTGCATGAAGGTGACTTCCGCGTTGCAAGCGATCACGGGGTGGGGCTGGACTGGCCATTTAATTACGACACCCTTCAGCCGCACTACGATCAAATTCAGCGTGAGGTTGGAATCTGTGGCGACGAAGACGCCGAGATCTGGCGTCCCAAAGGTGCGCCCTACCCAATGCCCCCCATGCCACTGTTTGCCCAGGCGCGCGTGCTACAACGAGGTTTTGACAAGACGGGACGGCGTACAGCGCCGCTACCCCTGGCGATTAACAGTGTGCCTTACGAGGGACGGGCTCCCTGTCAATTTGATGGCTGGTGCGATGCGGGCTGCCCGATTGGCGCATTGGCTAATCCACTAGTCACTTGGCTACCACGTGCCGAAGCAGCGGGCGTGACAATTATTCACAACGCTCCCGCGCTTCGGGTGCTACGCGACCCAAATAAAGCAAGTCGCATTCGTGGCGTGGAGTGTGTAGTCAATGGCCAAAGGCAGCTGCTCACCGCCGGCGAGATCATTATTGCAGCCTTTACTGTGCAGTCGACACGCATCCTACTGAACTCGACCAGCGATGGGTTGGCGGCACCCGGCAACCGATATGATCAACTCGGTCGGTATCTCACATCTCATCCTGCAGCTACCATCTATGGTTTATTCGATGATGAAACTCTGCCACATCAAGGTGTGTCCGGCGGTCAGCTGATTAGTCATGACGATTACGATACCAAGCATCATGGCAAGGCATTTGGCTCATCGCAGTGGCTAATAGCGCATGCGATCAAACCCCATGATCTACTGGGCTATGGCACGGGTCGACCGGATGTGATTGGTAGCGATTTAAAACCCTGGATAACTCGCGCTGCCCGACACTTGGGTAATATGACGTTGGTAACAGAGGACATTGCTCAAAAAGATAACCGTATAACGCTAAGCAGTAACACCGACGAACTTGGCGTACCTTTGGCGTCTACAGTGCATAACCTCGATCCTCGCACCATCGCACTGTGGGAAAAACGCATGGGCCAAGGGCAAGAGATATTCCGCGCCGCGGGTGCCACAGATGTCTGGCAGGGGCCAAGGGTTGCTATGCATATTATGGGCGGAACAGTGATGGGGCGGGACGAGCAACACTCTGTCACGGATCCCGTGGGGCGCGTACACGACACGGATAATCTTTATGTGTCAGGACCAAGCTTGTTCCCAAGTAGTGGCGCCGTCAACCCGACATTTACGTTGAGTGCGATTGCATCCATGCAGGTTGAGCATCTCAGCAAATAATGCGATCTGAACATACGGGCCTGACGCTTCAATTTGCGATACACTATCCATGAGAAATCTATTTATCTTGTAATGCTTATAGCCATGCCTCACACGGCAATGGACCGAACCATATTTGGGGAAATAACATGTCATCTGTAGTTAGCTATCAAATTCATGAGGGCATAGGGGTTATTACGGTCGACAACCCGCCAGTCAATGCTCTCTCCCACGCGGTGCGAACCGGTATAGCGTCGGCGTTAGAAACCGCTCGACACGACGATACGACGGCGCTGGTTTTGCTTTGTGCTGGGCGCACGTTTATAGCCGGCGCCGACATTACTGAGTTTGGCAAACCTCCGATGGAGCCCAGCCTACCCGAACTACTGGACATTCTCGACAGCCACCCAAAACTGACTATCGCCGCAATCCATGGCACCGCTTTGGGTGGAGGGTTTGAAACAGCGTTGGCGTGCAACTACCGGATAGCACTGTCCTCAGCCAAGGTAGGGCTGCCAGAAGTAAAACTAGGATTGCTTCCTGGTGCTGGCGGCACCCAGCGGGTCCCCCGTTTAGCCGGCATTCATACCGCCATTGAGTTGATAACGACGGGCAATCCCATACCGGCAAGTCAAGCGCAACAATCGGGGCTCATCGACAAGGTTGTCGACAACGATTTACTCAACGAGGCCATTACGCTAGCACGGACGCTTGTAGACACCCAGGCCGAACAGAAGCAAGCGCGTACCGCAAACCTAAAATTTTCTGAGGATGATCGCACCACGCTCGATACTGTGCGCGCAGAACTTAATAAGAAAACTCGAGGGGAGACAGCGCCCCAGCGTATTG
>Ga0181558_10000196_pt1 | contig 53568 bp, 30 predicted proteins | sample 011ome_22_FD_133754 | JGI IMG/M metagenome (GOLD analysis project Ga0181558, IMG submission 133754) | Coastal salt marsh microbial communities from the Groves Creek Marsh, Skidaway Island, Georgia - 011507BT metaG (megahit assembly) | ecosystem: Environmental > Aquatic > Marine > Intertidal... | reverse complement strand
GCAGCAGCAAAATGAAGAAGAAAACGAAAAGAGAGCGACAAAAAAACAACAGCTGGACGTTTCGGTGCTCCTCCCGGTTCGCGACGCGAAGCCGTATTTATCCTCCTGCCTTCTCTGTTTACTCGCGCAGCGCGGGTGCAATTTGGAAATCATCGCGGTGGACGACTCGAGCGCGGATGGGAGTTTCGAGATGATGCGGGAGTTTAAGAGCGCGTACGAGAAGTTGGGAGACGGGGAAGGCGGTGAAAAGGAGGCGCTTGGAGTTGGTGGTGGTGATTCGGAGCCGTCGGAAGAGGACCAGTGGCAATCGGATTGGTCGTTGAGACAGGAAATCGAGGAGTTGGAGGAGAGTGGGAACGTGGACGGTTACGAATCGCTCGTGCGGAAATATTGCGTAGGCGGGAGGCATAAAATGATCATTCGTAAATTGGAAAGAGGTAAAGAGATACGATCTGGACAAGGTTTAGCGTTGAATCTGGCGTATAGTTTGTCCACGTGCGAGTACGTGGCGGAGATGGAAGCGGACGACGTCAGGCCGCCGCGTTGCTTTAAGATGTTAGCGCACGAATTGAACGAATGTACGCAGTTAGACGCGGTGTTTAGTGGGATTGCTTTAATTGGTGACTTAGTTTCGAAAAGTGCGCCGCAAGAAGGATGGGTCGGGATGCAACGGTTCGAACAGTGGCAAAACTCGTTGGTAGGTTATGACTTAATGGCGAAAGGGCGTTACATAGAGATTCCTGCCATGCGAGCGAGCGGATGTTATCGGAGGACGTTTTTAGAGGAAAAAATGAATTTAAATGAAGGAAATGACGGAGGCGTTAGAATTTATGACGATTTGTGGAGAATAGGAGAAGAAGTTGTCGATCTTGCCGTTCCAGACGATCAAAAATCGAACGGCGAGGGTGACCAAAAATCAAACACGGCGTCGAAGAGAGATCCCAATCACTGGTGGCCAGTTGACGTCTCGTTCCTCCATCGCGCGTTTAATAGCGGCATGAAGAGCCTTAAACTTGAACATCGTCTGTATTGGTGGCGACAATACGCTAGTCAGTCCACGAAAATACACGAGAGGTGCAGCTTAGAGCGCTTGCGAGCGGCAAAGGTACACTACATGTTGAAGGAGGATGGACCGTTAGGCTTTGACGCTTTGTTTCCCACCGAAGCCGACGCGGATGGCATAATAAAGAAGCCTGAAAAGCAAAAGAAATTGATCATCCGCGTGTTTGGCCGGGGCGAAACGCTCAACGGCTACGTCGACGACATCAATCGCGAAATCGAAATCATCCAGGCGAAAGAGAAAAAGAAACGCGCGCTAGAAAATCCCGCCGCCGCCGCCGCAGCCACCGAAACCGCCGACGCGAGCAAAGAAGCGTACCGACCCAAACTCATTTACGTCGTCGAAAAGCGCGACGAGATGCCCGGCCTTCCCAAACGCAAGCGTCTAAAAGAAAACTTGGACGAAAACACCAAACTCGCTCGCCTTTTCGCTTTCGGCATGGCCAAAGCTCGCGCGAAGGTTTTGAGAGTCATGCGCGACGATTTCGACGCCGGCGGGTTAGATTGGTTTGTCGCTTAGCCTCGTTAAAAGTTTGTAGATAGTGCATTCATAATCATCGATTAGTCACGCGTTTCAATATTGGTCGCGTGCAAAAACATATGTAGTTTTATTGGCGCGTCGCGCGCGTTTTTTGTGTGTTTTTGTGCCAATTTTTTCTCTTTTCTCTCTCTCTCAGTCTCTCTCCCGCGCGTGTGTCTGTCTTTTCGACAATTCAATTTTGTTCCAATTCGCCATTTCAGATTGCGCTTTTTTAAAAGCGCGCGCGAGAGAGCAAACGGTCGAAAGCACGCGACCCAAACGCCTTTATCTCTCGCGCTGAAACATGTCGAGTTTCGACTGGTCTTCGCGCCAGTCTTTGATACAAACCCTCTCTTCTTCCGAGTTATTAGATGCGCTTCTCTCGAATCTCCTCGCCGGGAACCAATCCGTCAAAGGACAAAAAGCGGTGGAGTTTTTGCGCCCGTCCGGTCTTCCGGACGCGATTTTATCCAAAGTTTGGCGAAATGGGACGAGTGGCACCGGGGAAATTAGCGATCGGGACGGGTTGCGCCGGGTTTTGACGTTCGCGAAGGAGGCTTTGGAGGAGGAGGAGGAGGCGACGAGAGGGCGTGCCGGAGGCTTGTTGAGCACGCCGGTACCGTCGTCGGCTTCCGCGATGATGGGAGGATCTCCGGCAACGAGCATGAATATTCAAAGTAAACCGATGTCGGAGAAAGATAAGCGGAAGTACGAAAAACATTTCGCGACTTTAGACGTGAATAATTCCGGGATGGTGACTGCGGAGAACGCGGTGGCGTTCCTCGGTAAGGCGAGTTTGCCAGAGAGAGAGATTCGGGAGATTGTTCGGAAACGGTCGAGAGGAGCGATGAGCTTGACGTGCGACGCGTTTTCGTTGGCGATGCACGATGTGTATGCCGTGATAAAAGCGAAAGGAAGTGGTGGACACGGAGTGACGCCGATGGTTGGTAACGGCGGCGTCGGTATGAACTCTACCCCCGGGAGCGTCATGAACGCACAATTCGCGAGTCTAAACACGCCGCAGAATCCGAACGACATATCGTTGGATACTTTTGTGACCGCGGCTAAAAACAATAACAATACTACGAGTTTGGCGCAACTAGATACTCCAGACACGTATTCGAGACCTCCTTTAGATTTGGGATTTAGCATGGATAACGCGGCGGTGGCGACGCCGGCTGACCCGCGAGAGCAAGCCAAACTCGAAAGAGAATTGAAACAATATGAGAGTAAATTATCGCAAAGCGAGCAAAGAAACCAGCGAGCTAGAGATGCCATCGAGAGTACTCGCGCAAAAGTGGATAAAATGCGAGAGGCTGCGGAACGCGCGGAGAAGAACGCGCAAGAAGCTAAACGCGAGGCGCAAAGTGTCATCGAAGACGCCGAGAAGAAACGCGAGGAATACCGCACTCGAGCGATGACAGCGAAGGCTCGCGCGGAAGAGCAAATGCGCGAGAAAGAAAAGCAAATGCAAGTCGCGAATAGAGATTTGGAAAAGCTGCGTCAGAAAGTCGAACAAGCGGAGTCGGTGTCTGCGTTGCCTTTGAAATCGATGGAGTCGAAGCTGCGCGCGTTGCAATTTGAAGTCACTCGAGTGAAGACAGCCGCAAAGAATAGGCAAGACGCGTTATCGGCTGAACTCGTGAAGAAAGGTGTCGAGATTCGGGAGATGGAGCGCGCGAAGGCTGCTGCGGTTCAAGATGCTGAAAACATCGAAAGACAATTCAAGGAAAAGCGAGAGCAAAGCGAACAAGCTTTAGAGCGAGGCAAGCAAGCTTTGGAAGCGGCGAAAAAATCAACCTTAAACGCGGAAAAGCAACACTTCGAGCGCGTGGAGCGGGTTCGAGAAATGCTCGTCGAGGCAAAGAAAGAGTACGTGAAAGAAAAGGAAGCACTCGTCGCAGCAAAGAAGAAGCACGAAAGCGAGCTTGCGAAACTTGAAGAAGAGCGTTCCCAAGCCGCGCAAGAATTTGAGAACCAACGCGTTCTCACGAAAAAAGCTCGAGATGCGCACCGCTTGCAGCTGCAAAATAAACGCGTCATGTTAGAAGAAGCGTCTGATGCTCTGAAAGATGCAAAAAAGCAACGGGATGTCATCGAGTCTGAGCATAAAGCTGCGCTGGCCACGGCGAATGAAAACTTTCAGCGAACCGAAACTCGATTGAACGCTGAGAAAGCGAAACTACAACAAACCGAGGAAAAACACAAAGACGTTTTAAAAGACATCGAGAATAAAATTGAAACCGCAGAGTCGACGACGGAAGATATCATTCGTCAGATTGAGAGTGCCGATCGCGATTTAGAAAAGCGAAAGAGTGAACTTGAGACGAGGTTGGACGTCGCGACAGAAAGCTTGGAGAAGACGGAGGAGGAGTTACGCAGCACAAAGTTGAGAGTCGACGCGCAAAGAGAAGAGCTAGAGTTGCGAGAACAAGCGTGCCGTGAAAAAGAAGCAGAAGCAGAAAATGCCGCGGAATCGTCGAAATCATTGATCAAGTCCATGGAAGAGGACGTGAATGAGTTGAGAGCAAAAATTGAAGCGGAAGAGAAACGCATCAACGAAGAAACCACCGCGGTGCAAAGAGATTTAGAGGCAAAACGCGCGAATTTGGAATTGGAAACTACCAAATTAGAGTCTGCGTTAGATCGCGCGCGAGATGTCTTCCCGCGTGAAAGCGCCGCCGCTCAGCAAGCGTACGCTTTAGAAGCTATGATTGCAACGACGGAGTCGGCGAGAGAGGAGGCTGAACGATTAGCGGCGGAATCTGAGGTACAATCGGAAAAGAACATGGCGAGGTTGATGGAGTTGGCAGAGATTGTTGGTAATGCAAACTCGGAATTGAAGAGTTCTTCGCAATTTACAGCGGAGACATTTATTTCTAACGCCCAAGAGACGACATCAACGAGTTCCTTTGAGTTTGCAACCTCAAAGGAGCTCAAATCGGAGAACGCGTTTGATCCCCAGACATCTGCCATGTCAGACGCGCCAGAACCGTTCACTGGTGGATTTGCCGAAGCCGAAGACGCTTTTTCTCCTCAAGTGATGAAGAAATCATCCTCCGCTGACGCGTTCACGTTCGATGATGGCGGCGATGCTGACTTTGGCGACGAATTTGACGCGTTCGCGAAACCGTTAGCGTCAGCAAACACTGAACCTCCCTTATTCAGCGCACGTTCTGCGCCAGCGGCGACCGAAGACATCGACGGCGACGACCCGTTTGACGTCAATTTTGGTGCGAACGACAAAGCTGCAGCCGAGGATAGTTTACGCAAAGAGGCAAAAGAAGACGACGCGTTTCCTTCAAGCAAAGATAATGTCGAGTGGTTCGAAGACGGTATGAACAATTTCACGGATCAAGAGCAACAACAAAACGATGTAGACGATGAGGATGACGATGACATATTCGGTAGGCCAATTGCAAACAATGAAAGAATGCCTCCTGAAGACGATCTTGCATTTGAAGAGGAAGATTTCTTCGCGCCGATTGCTCAGAAACCTGTGCAATCGTTCGAGGATTTCAACAACACGATTAACGATAAAGAGCAAAAGCAGCAGCAGCAGCAGCAAACGAATAGATTCGACGATGCGAACGATGACGATGCGTTTAAGCAGTCTCGCGGAGGTATGTTCGACGACAATGACGACGAAGCGTTCAACGACGAGTTCTCTGGCGATTTCAATTCTCGAGACGATAACAATAATGACGATGGATTTTCGGACGATTTTGGTGACTTTGAGTCGTCCAGGCAAAGTGTCGGAGTCGTTAATTCATTTACGAACAAGCCGCTAGCAAGTAACGTTGACGCGGATACCACTTTCGACGATGACGCCACGGATGATGATGAACCTTCCTCTCCGAATCGCCAACAAACTTCTGTTGCCCCCGTTGCCGCCGCCGCGGTACCGGAAACTACTGAAGAGATTGACGATAAAGAAAGAGATATTCCGCTACAAATCAATCGTGAGGATCTAGAACGTTCTAAAAATGCGTGGTATACGCTGAGGAAATCCTTGAATGACCCGCGCGCGCTCGGCGTTACCGGCGCACAAGTCGCAGCCATGGCAACGAAAACTGGTTTGCCAAATGAGAAGCTCGCTGGCATGTGGAACGCAAGTTGCACGTCCGACGGATCAAGTTTAGGTTTGGGCGATTTCTGTGTGTTCATGCACTTGTTAAAACACGCATTGACCGGCGGAACTTTGCCAGATTTTCGCATCGAAGGATCGTTCCGTGAAGAAATGCTAGGCTCAGATATCATCGACGAAGAGGCGAGGGTAACAAACGAGGTCAAAAGCTGGATTTTGAATGACGAAGCGAACGAAGCAGAAAAGTCAGCGAGAGAGCAGAAGGAGCAGCAGCAGCAACAACAACAGCAGCAGCAGCAGCAACAACAATCTATGCCGCCACCGGTGAATATCGCTACGCCTCCACCAGCGCAAGGGCAACAACAACAGCAGCAAAGCTCGCCGACGCGTCGTTCGGCGGGAGAGCAACATTCGCGTCGCAGCTCTGATGCTCTTCCGACTGAAGGTCAGCCGCAACGCTTGAAAGTCTTCATCGATTCCGTCGCTAACGTCAAAGATGCGTCGAAAATGCAACAGGTGCACTGCAAAATCTCTTTAGTCGACACGAACGGTCAAGAACTCGAACGACCTCAAAACACCGCGGTCGGCGCTCGACCCGGGAACGACAACAACTCGTTGACGCTACAAAACGCAGTCACGTTATCCTCCGCACCGGCGACGTGGCCAGCCGGTTCCGCCGTTTTAATCGAACTTCGACACTTCAAAAAGAAAGAAAACAAAGTCTCCACCCGATGTTGGAGTTTCATGGAGAAGGAATCCGTCAGACCGGGTTTATTCGGTTTGCCGTTGGCCAAGAAACCGGCGGATCCTCTCCGACAGAAAGTCGCGTTGTTCAATAAAGGCACGCCAGATCTTAAGTTGCGCTTTAGTTTCGTTTAATTATAATCATAAATTAAGTGTGTATATATATAGAAATATTACGTAATAAGAAGGTGATACCGACGCGCTCGTATTACGCAATCTCTCTGCTTTGTGTCTCGCCCGACGCACCAACGCGGAGGAGCGGTTTGATGACAAAACTTCTTTCCTCTCTCTCTTGGACTCTCTCTCGCAAAAAAGAAAAATTTTTTTTGGTGTCGAATTGCGTCAGATTTCAGAAGCGAATCAGAGATCAGCGCGCGCAGCAGAAAAGAGACGACGACGGTTTTGATCACACACAGTCGCGCGTCGCACCTCTCATTCTGCGTGTTTGTGTTTTTGATCCGACGATAATACGTCTTTTGAAAAAGGAGCGCGCGTGAAGAACTGGGAAAGAAAGAACGCGAGCGCGCTGTGCGATCAAAAAGAGTCGCCCCGTCGGGAAAATTTAGAATTAGGTTAAAGAGTGATTCACGCGCGCACCTACCGACCGGATGAGCGGAGGAGAGATGAAGAAGAGAGAGAAACACCCGTCTCAGTGGCGAGAGATTTTATCCGCCGGCGTGGACGGATGGTCCTCGTTCAGCGACACGTGTTCGGACGAGCCGAACGAAAACCTCGCGAAGGAGGGCACCACGACCACCGCGACGAACGACAACGGCGCCTCGGAACAAGTGCAGCAGCAGATTCATCATCACCATCAAAAGGAAAAGTCGTACCCGTCGTTGGATTTACACTGGAAACAAGAGCGCAGGGACATCGAGTGGCAGTGTTTGTGGCTCGAACTCAGGTTGAAAGAGCTGCAATCGCACAAGAAGAGATACGAGAGGAAGCTGAAGTTATTGGATGAAAATGCGGCTGGAGACAAGGAAAGAGTGAGCAAACCGAAATCGAAAAACGGGAAGATGGCAAAGATGGTGGTGTTCAACGATCATCCTCTGTTTGACCCGATACGAAGACGACGGGAGAAGATTTTGAAGAAAAGGAAAAGCGCGCTGATGAGCGGTGAGGAGGATGGAGATGCGGACGCGAAGATGACCGACGCGGACGAGGACGGGAAAGCGAGCAAGAAGGCAAAGATCGAAGACGATGCTTCGAAAGAGGAGCACAAAGGGAACAAGTCTGGTTCGGGCGGCGATTCGGACGTTTCTAACACCGTCATGCACGAAAAATGCGAGGATTTAAAGAAGCGCTGTTTAGGTTTGATGCAACGGTTAGGACAACCTCCGCCGATTTTTACCTCCAATCAAGGCGGCGGTGGCGGAGGCGCAAAAGGCGGGAGAAGCGGTGGCAGTGGAGGCGGTGGCGCTCGCGGAAGTAGAAATGGAAGAAATAGAAATAAAAATAATCCGTATGGTGGTGGTGGAGCTGCTGGTGGTGGAAACGCCGTTGGAGGTGGTTCAGGGAACAACGATGCCAACAACAACAACAACAACAACGCGGATGCCAATAACAATGCTAGAAAACACATGTCGCGAAAGTCGGACGAATATGATATTAATAACGTCGTCGGTGATGTCATAGGTGCAAAATACGTTGAGCGCGCGTTACACGAAGACATCAACACGCCGTCGGTACGGGTCGTGACGACTTTTACCATGTCTGTAGAAGAATTGAGACGCTTGAACAACATGGACAAATCGGCGGCTAACGCAGACGCCAAAAACGAAGACGGTGACGATTCCTCGGACGAAGACATCTCGGACGAAGCGTTCGCCACTCGACACGCAAAGTACGAAGTCATGGAGAAAAATGCGCGCATGCCTCTCGAACTTTTGAAGAAAGCCGAAAGAGAAAAGAACGGTGGTAAATCGCCGAGAGGACGAAAAGCCAAACCGTCTTCGGCCTCCAAATCCAACTCTGGAAGCGAGGATGAGAAACAGGCTGTGAAGAGAACGGCCGATTTGAACGCCATTAACGCTGCCGCGCCGGTTGTTTTATCCAAGAAAGGCGCCGCACCACGTGCATCCGAATCGAACTCTGACTCTCCCAGCGACGGTAGCGCCGAGCTGAACGAAGACATGGTCAGAGAACTTTTGAGAGCGTGAGAAAGAACATTGAATAAATATAATAGAGAGAGAAAGAGAGAACCTACAATTATCATAATAAAAAAGAAGAAAGTACTTGTAACATTGTGTAGACTCATCGCGTGAACGCATTTAAACATCGTCTATCTTCATCGGTGTCACCATCGCGTGCAAAGTGTGACGCACCGGTACCTATCTAAAGCATCATTTTTTCTTCAAAAATATCTTTCGAAATAATGCGCTTTTGTTCTCCTCTGCAACAACAACCGCGGTGCCTTTCTTCGTCGACTTTGGTCGCGTCCACGAGTCGGCGGCGCGTGAACAGAAGTACATCTTTAAACGTGCGCGCGTCGTCAGAAGACGACGATGAACGAGAGCCGCGTAAAAGCGCGGACGAGTTAGACGACGCGACTCGGGAAGCGTTGCGACTTCCATCGAAATCGCGAGACGAATTAGAAACGAAGAAGCCTGTGAAAGGAAACAAACGCTTCGGAAACGTGGAAGGCGGGAAATATGGTCTAGGGGATAGAGTAGATAAAGCGTTGGACGCGACGACGGACGAGTTGCAGTTTAAAATCGGCGCGATTGTGTGCGTGACGCTGCCTATTTTGCTCTTGATTTTTGGACCGAGACCACCGAGTGATTATTAGCGTTTGTATTATTGTGCGTGTATTCTTTATATCTAAAATCAATCGTGTATATAATTTATCAGTACCTGCGTCTGAACGGCGAGTCGCTGAGATTCATAGCTCTCGAGAGTCTGGCCATTCGCTCGTCGTCGTACATTTTTCGAGACTCTTGGGCGTTGCGGGCGTAGTGCGTAGTCGCTCGATGTTCGATGGGTTGTCTCGCTTGCGGAACTCGAACAGGAGTGAGCGATGCGAAGCGAGAGGTGGTCGGATCGATGGCGTTGCTAAAAGTAGACTGCTCTTTTGGATGCTGTCGTTGTAAGCCGACGTATTTTTCTTCGACGTGCTTGCGCGTATTGGGCGTCGGTACCCAGTGTTGCTTATCGTCGTCGAAGCTGCCGGATGAAGTTGGTTCATCGTCTTGCTCTGCGGCTTTGACTCCTTCGTCGTTATTTGACTGCATAGCCATCTCTCTCGCGTTATATGCAGCAGACCATTGGAATCCAATCGTTGGCGATGGTTCTTTCGGAGTGATTGTCTCTTGCTGTTGTTGCTGCTTCTCGCGTTCTTCGATCTCTTTTTGCATGGCCAACATAGCGTTTTGCTGCACCTGATACTTTCGCCTCATCGCGCTCAAAGGCGTCCCAACAGATGTTGGAGCTTGTGGTGGTTTTATATCAACCTGTGCGCTCGCATCCACCGTCTCTTTTGGCGTTTTCATCGTTTCTGGCGTGAATTGCAACTGAATCGGTTGCGCCACTGAAATTGCCTTCGTGTTCGTCCCGACCGATTTCGCCGTCGTCTGTTTCAATCGAATCGTCTCCATATCTTTCTCTAAAGCCGCCCCTCTCGTCGCTTTGCCCAGCAAAGTGCTCACGACTACGTTTAATTCCTCATTTTTTCTCTCCAATTCCTTCAATTTCTTCTCCATATCCAACGTTTCCAACTCTGCTCTCGAAGCGTCTCTTTTCGCCAACGCTTGCCATTCCTGCGCGTTCATTTCTAAAGTTTTAATCTTGACGTCTTTCTCTCTGACCAAGTTTTCCAATTGTCGGATGCGTTCCGTAAACGTTTCGAATGCTTTTTCATTCGTTATTTTAACGTTCGCCAACTCTTCCTCTTTCTCTTGCAGCCGTTTATTCGCCTTATCTTCAATCTGTCTTTCCAAAGCGTGCGCGAAATCGACGTGCTTCTTGTTATCACTTCTCGACATTTCCAACTCCGCATCTTTCACGTTGTTCAAAGCCTCCGTCACGCGTTCGACTTCTCTCTCTCTCTTCACCAGATCGTCAAAAATCTTCTCTGTCGTCGTCGTTGTTGATTTTGTTGTTGCGGTGCTGGCATCCTTCTTACTTCCAGCTGTCGCCGGCGCGTTTGAACTTTTCGCCAACATCGAGCGCGTCCCAAAGACATCCACGTCGTCCTTCTTCGTTTCTTTCTTGTCTTTCGTCTGCGTCGCTGCCGTTTTCACCTCTCTCAGTCGCGTCGGCGTGTTTGTCATCGCCGTCGACGACGATGTTCCCGCCGCGGTAGTCGACTCCGCTCGTTCGCTTCTCCACTGGTTCACGTTGGCACTCATCGACATCCGCTGCTGCTCCTTCGATGAAGATCTCGCGAGCGGCGAGTTCGTGCAGTCTCTCAGCGGCGATTTCGGTATATCCCGAGTGTTCACCATCGTCGATGAGTGCCCAATCTTCTTTTCTTTACCCGAGGACGACGGCATCCCCGCGTCGACATTCTCGGCGTCCGATGCGTTTCCCCTAAACGTAACGGCATCGAGTCCGAATTTCGCGCGTAAATCTCTCGCCAGTTCTCGGCTGCGCGGGGTGTTGTTCGAGTGTGGAGAGTGTGCGTTTGCAAACATCGGTATGAGTGCAAACGTTGACGACGCGCGAGGTTTTGAGATGGAGTAAAATAGGTGAGATGTGCGCGCGTAAAAGTGGTGTTCGGGAAAAAGAAAATTGTTGTCTTTTTTTCTTTTTTCCCCCTTTTGAAAAAAAACGCAAAGTTCTGATCTGCACAAAAATATACGATACGCGTTTCTGGTCTTCAAGATCGAGAGTTACTGCATGGTAGCGATGTACAATTGCAATGGATAAACAAAGAAATAAAATACATATACACAAAGCTGCACGTTTACAAATCTTAATTGCCAACACCAGTACTGCCGCTCGTTTTCACGGAACACTTTTGAATCTCGGCGCGGATACTTTCGTGCAGTTTCTTACCCATACTCGCGTCGCCTCCGAACATGTTACTCAACGCCGCCGGTTGCATGCGTACGAGTTCTCTTCCAGCAATCGTTGTTGGTACTTTCGCGTGTTTGAACATGCCGTTTCTGGCCGTTTGAATCCATCTTTCGAGTTCGTCGCGTTTCCATTTCACGGGCGGTATGCGTCTGGCGACATCTTTCTTCACCACGGTTTTCTCGCCGGTGACTTTTGAGATTTCAATCTCGAGTGTCCTTTCTACGTCTTCTCTCGACTCTTTGTAACAACTCGTAGAATTACTGCTCGCGTCGACTTCGCAGTTATCGCCACCGATTTGAACGATGGTTTTCAACGTCATCGCCGTGTGCTCGGTATCGATGGACGCAGGCGAAACCGTACCAATCACTGCCATCTTCGCCACGTCGCTCACGAAACACTCCGCCAAGACTTTCGTCAAAGGACTATTTCGGTACGGAACGTGGATAGAGGATGGGTCTTTGGCGTCCGCGCGCAATTTTCGAAACCGGGCACACTCTTTCAATGCGTACAGCGATGCGTTGATGGCGGCAGTTTCTTCGCGCTGTTTGGCGTCGTGGTGCACGTTGTCTTCTTTTCGTTCGCTTCCGGCACAATCTACGAGCGTTAAGCGCCTTTCGGATACTGATGACGGACCTATATCTTCTCCATCATCATTCATAACCATGCTACTTTTGTGTACCGTCAGACGCAAAACCGCGTGCGACCGGGACGATTGCGCGTTGCACTGCGTTGCCGATACCGTTCTCCTCGAAACGCCCTCTTTGACGCACTTTTCAACGTCTTCCGCGGAAAAGCATTCCACAGATGTCGCATTGATTAACTCCACTTCCATGCTCGCATTCTTCACTTTATTGTTGTTGCCTTTCGCAGTTCTCTTCGTTTCGAAAATTTCTTTCAAAATGACTTCGTTCCTTTCCGCGCCGAGAAGATCGAAGCACTTCTTGCCTTGAATTTCGAAATATTGTACGCACACCTTCTCCACGCCATTTCCAGATGTGAAAAGATTCTTGAACGCATTCAACTCAATATTCGACATCGTGTGCGTTTTCCCAGATCCAGTCTGACCGAACATGAACAACGCCGCTGATCCGCCGTCTGTTTCGATCACATTTTCTACCAGCGGTTTCACCGCCGTCTCGTACACTTCAATCTCCTCCACATCTTCATCGAACGCACGGCCGTGTAGCGAAAACGTTCCGTGTTTCACAAACATTCGCTTCAAATCCGCGTGCATCTGACAATTATGCACGACGATTTCGTTGGGTTTAGACGCGCCAACCGTGACGACATCAAACTCGCCTTTACTCGTTTCGCGTTCGAACAAAGGCCGTTTCCGCGCGTAGACGCTAATCATTTTCGTGGTGTCAGAACTACTAGTCTTCGCATCGAAAGTGTATCCTTTTACATTTTTCATGCGCCATCTTTGCACGGCTGCTTTAAACTGTTTCGCGTGTATTCTTCTCGATTCTCTCTTATCGAACATTTGTCGAAGCGATTTCTCCTCTTCGTCATCCTTCTCGTCGGTTTCGGCGCTGCTAGGGGTGTCTGTCAAAATTTTCTTCTTTTTCTTCGCGAGCGTCGCGCTATTGCTACTTCCTGGTGTCCTCATTGCTACTCTATTGATAAGACTCGGCGCGGTTTTATTACTCTGCGACGCTAAAAACGACGGAGGTCGAAGCGATTTGATCTCTCCCGTCTTTGCGTTTACCATCGTGTTCCTAAATTTTGGCGCCATGGATGGAGAAGACGTGGACGGAGGAGTCGATTTCTTCGCCTTCAGAAACGAGCTCGATGACCCCGACGAAGACGAGAATGGTTTTTTCACAGAAGTATTTGAAAGCATCGACGGGCGACGCGCGATTTTACTCACCCCACCACCACCTCCGCCGCTCGACGAACTCAAAGGACTCTTACTGTTTGCCTCTCGTCTCCGCTCGCTCGCTATGCTCAGCGTCTTCGTCTTCTTCCTCATCAACTCCTCCTCTACTCCTCCACCAACCATCGACTCGCTCTTGACTTTGTTCGCGTTACCGACGCTGCTCTTCTCCACGAGAGAAACTCTGTTTTGCACGGCAGGCAAACTTTCCTTCGCGTCGTAAAAAACATCGTTCGGCGACTTCGGCGACGGTTGTTGCTGCTGCTGCTGCGCGTACCTTCCCAATTCCACATTTTGCGTCCTTGGACTCCACATCGCCGCCTCTTTCGCTTTCCTCTCCCTCTCCTCGACTCGTCTCCTCTCTTTCTCTCGCTCTCTTTCCTCTCGCTCCATCATTTTTTGTCTGACGAACTCCTCTCGTCGCTTGGTCAATTCCAGCGCTCGTTGCCTCTCTTTTTGCTCTCGATTTTTTTTCTCCTCGGCGGATTTTCGCTCCTGATTCATGCGCTCAAAACGTATCGTTTCTGCTTTTTGACGCATTTTTTGACGCTTCAGCGCGTACTCTTTCGCCGCTAAGGATGCCTGGAAAAGGTTCGCGAGCGGTACACACAGAGTCACGCGCAGAGATTTATCGAAGGGTCAGATACGTTCCCGGAGACACACGCACAAAGTAGGGGAAAATTTTCAAAAACGCAGAGAGGGGGAAAAACGAGACATTTTTGTTTCCAAAACAACGCACCTTTTCTGCCGCACTCATCGTCGTCGTATTCTTCTTACTCGTTCCTGGTGGTTCCGCTCGAGAAGAAGAATCTTTGCCGTCTTTCTTACCATTCGTGGTGGTGGTGGTGTCCGTCGACGAGGTTGGTCGACGACCACCCGCGTTGCTTTCTCGCAGCAGCGTCATTATTGCGTTCTGTTGTGAAGACAAAAAGTCTCCCCTAGGGAAGTGACTTGTGGTAAACCCTACACCCTACACCCTAAAATTACAATTGAAAAATTAGGGAAAAGACACATTCAAAAGCACCGGATTCCGATATCGATCGATCGATCGATCGATCGACGACGATGCGCCGAAGTCGACGCCAAATTGAATTCCTCTTCGATGCGGTAACTTCGTCGTCGCCGTCAAAGTCGTCGTCTTTTTTTTGTTCGCGACGTTTCGGTAGTAATAGTTGTCGTACCTCTCGTTGGTCTTCTTCTTCTGTTTTTGGACACCATTCGAGACCGTTATCCGCTTCACGTCCAATCACCGAAACAACGCGAAGCGTGTCTTTCTCCTCTTCTTCTTCTTTTTCTTCCTCCTCTTTCCGCGAAGAAGCGACATCAGATGACATCCACTCGACGCTTCGACGGGTGAATCGGAGAATATCTTTAGGCGTGGAGTCGGTGACGTCCGGTGAAGTCGCAAAGGCGAAAGCGAGGTGGGTCGATGGAAGCGTTGGCGATGACGATGCCAAACTCGTACTCGAGACGGACGGCGAAGATGAAACGGTCGAGATTCGCACAAGTTTGAACCAGAATAGGACAAAAAAGAAGATGACGATTATTTTCCTGCACGGGTTTGGAGACACCGCGCCGCAGTGGGAAGCGTTCGCGAGGACGCTCGTGCGAGGGATGGAAGATTCGATGGATGTGGTTTTACCGTCCGCGCCGAAGCGGTATTACGCGACGGCGAAGAAAGACGAGGAAGAGACGACGTCGAGCGGAGAGAGCGATGAGTTTTCGACAAAGAAGACAACGAAAGGGAGCGACGGAGCGTTATTTAGCGGTCGAGCGTGGTTTGCGCCCAGATTGTTACCGAGCCGTTCGGATTACGAGAGCATATTAGCGGAGTACGAAGACTTGTTGGACGAGAACCAAGCGGAGCTCGAGAAACGGTCGTTCTCGTGCGCCGGGATGAAAGACTCGTTCGAAAGAGTGAAACGATTAGTCGAGAAGGAGTACCCGCGAGATGTCATTCTGAGCGGCTTTTCGCAAGGGGCGGCGATGGCGGTGTCGTTGATGTGTTCTGGGGAGCAGAAGCCGAAGAATTTAGTCGGATGTTTGAGCTTCAGGGGATATTTGCCTAGAAAACCGGACGAGATGAAGGAAGGAAACGAGACTCCGACTTGGACGAGCGAGGACAACGACCAAGCCGTGCTGATGCTCGCGGGCGAATCAGATCCGTTAGTTCCGGTGCGGTGGACGAAAGAGGCGAAAGTGAAAGCAGAGGCGTTAGGATTAGACGTGCAGGCGTTTTTTAGCGAGGGGTACGGGCACAACGTGACCAGCGATGATATTTACAGAGCGCGTTCGTGGTTGCGTTCGAGACTCGTTTGAATAGTTTTTCTTTACAGTACCAGTTAGTAGTATAGAACGAGCGGCAAAACAGATTTGTATTTTTACTCGCGATGTATACCATGCATATATGTTATCACATAAACTTCGGTTTCTTCCTCTTCAGCTTGTTTCTAATGGCTTCTAAGTCTACTCCGCTATCTGTGTTGTTGTTATTATTGTTGTTGTTGTGATCTGCAACGTCTTCAATTTTTCTACTATTCTTAGTATTCGTCTCGAGATCTTCGTACAATCGAGCGATCTTGTCCGTCCCACCTTCATTCGTGGATGGTGGCAAACGCGCACCGGGCGCAGATGACGCTCGCGGACCCTCGCCTGCATATAAATCAGAATATCCTTCCCCGGCTTCTTTCGCAGCCGCTGCGGCGGCGCCGGTGCCGTAATGAATCCCGGTGACAGTCACGAACCCTCCTTCCAAATCGTCGTGACCTTCCGCTATCAACTCCTCCACTCGCCGCTCCACTTCCCTCTTCAAAATCGCGTTCCGTAACTTCTGGTCGCTAAAAATCCGCGTCACTTTTCGAATTTCTTCCTCGCACCTCTCGCACACGTCTGATAAACTCGCATCGACTGTTTTCGTCCTCGTCAATCGCAACTGCATCATCTTACTCTCCAACAACACCGCGTTGCCGCTCGTCGCCGGATGCGAGCGCCATTCGCACTTCCCAGTCAGTTCATCCACGGGTGCTTTCGGAAGTTTAAACAGCGCGAAATACTTCTTCTCTTCGCACAGCGCGATGATCTTTTCCACCTCTTCTCTCTCGAACGGGTCGATGTTCTTCGTCAAGCGCGCCTCGAGCTTCTCTTGCTGTCCTTTTTTGGACGACTCCACCCCTAACCCCGACGCTAAACTTTCGCGCAACTTTTGATGCCCGTCCCCGCCCACGTTCTCATTCCTGGAGCGCGCCGCGAGCTTCGCTTGCTCGATGGCTTCTTTCGCGGTGAGCATTGATTTTGGACCCGTCTTTGTCGTCGTTCCATCCGTCTTCTTCTTCTTCTTCTTCTCCTCCTCTAAACTCTTCTGCGCTTTCTCGAGCGCAATCGCATCCGCCTCCACGAAACCAACGTCCTCGCACAAACCCTTCACGTCCCGCTCGTACATCAACGCCTCCAACGAATCTATGCCAAATTCGAGAAGTTTTTGGTGAAGGTGCGAGAGCGCGCGAGAGGCGAGGAACGTTTGCAAAGCGTCGTCGTCGTCGTCCGATGACATCTTTATGTTCTTATTTTCAATGGGGAAAATCTCTTCATTTTTTCAACTGTTTCTCTCAAACGAAACTGCTCGGGACGGCGGAGAACAGATACACACACACACACACACACACATCATCGTAAAGTTCACGAGATTGGAACGACACAGAACAGTCAGAGAGATTCGCGTAAACTCACTCTCTGTCTCTCTCTCCGTCTCTCTTTCTTTCGAAACCGGCTTCTTCAAGAAGCGTTTAACAACAATCAGCAAACCTCTTTCTTCCCTAAAAGTGGAGGGAGGCTCTTTATTAGATACAAAAAATTTGTAAAGTGTATCAACACACACGCGCGCACGCAAACGGATAACATGAGCGAAACGCGTAAAGAACAAGACGACGACGACATGGAACGAGTGGCTGCGTTTGGATCGAGCGGAAGTCAGCGCGACGGGAAACCAGACGAGGTATGATTTGGAATTTGTTATTTTGTGTTGACCTTTTTTTCCCCTAACTTGTCCCCCTCTCTCTCTCTCTCTCTCTTATATAAAACAGGATCCAGATATGGCGCTCGCGCGAGTGCTTCAAGAACAAGAGCGCGCGTATTTCGCGCTACAGTTCAACGCGGAGAATACTAACGATAACAACAATCACGAGGAAGGGAAAGATAATAACAACACAAATAATTCGAAGAGCAGCACGCGGGCGGTATCGCCCTCGCGCGGCGGCGGGGACGAAGGGTCGCCGCTCGGGACGAATACGTTTTTCCGAGGGAGAGGGAGACGAGGCGGAAGAGGACGAGAAGAAGAAGACATGGACGAACCAGAGGAAGAGGGAACGACGACGAGTGAGGAAGATGAAGAAGATGAGGAGGAGGAAGAGATGGACCCGTCGGAAGCGTTGGCAAGGAAGCTCATGGAGGAGGAAGAGAGAGCGCATAGGGAGAGGATGTTGGCGTACGCCGGGGTGTCTCTGAACGCATCCGGGACGACGCAAGGTCACGTGATGGTTGAAGGCGAAGATATTCCACCGGAAGACGATGATGTGGCAGATCCAGATGACATGACGTACGAGGAGTTGTTGCAGTTAGGAGAGTGCGTTGGGAGACAAGCGACGGGCATGTCCGGATCGCAGATCAAGCAGTTTTGCACGCTGAAGAAGTTCACTCGGTCTGGCGCGACCGGCGAGAAGATCAAAGGAGGAGACGAAGAAGAGGAAGATTGTTGTTCGGTGTGTCGATGCGAGTTCGAAGAAGGCGAGATGACGTTGGAGTTGAAGTGTAAGCACGGGTTTCACGAGGAGTGTTTGCGGCCGTGGTTGAAGGAATATAAAACGTGTCCGTTGTGTAAGACGGAATGCATGTAAAAAAAAATTTGAGAGAGCGCGCGTGAAAGAATTCTTTAGCATTTACTACATCCATAATTTGCTTTATAATTAATCAAAGCTCGATACGTAAACGTTCGACGCACCTTTTGGGTCCCAGACCATTGCCGTCAATCCTGGTTTCAATTCCGCTTTCTTCTGCGGTAACACGCCATCGATGCGTACGAGTTCGAAATCTCTCTTCTTGAGCTCGTCCAAGGCGTCGGCGAGCACGCGAGCGCTTTTACCAACCATTTGCGCGCGAACTTTCAACCCTTTCTCGTTTTCTAGCGTGACGAAAAGCATTTCGAACGTTCGGTTCGTTTTTGGGTTCGTCTTACTCGATACGCCAACTTTCGGTTCGCGAGAGCACAGTTTGCCGACAATCGTAAACGGTTGCGCGTCGCTCGCTCGCGAAGCGATGGTGGCAAAATCGGTTCGAGTCGAAGAGTACAGGACGTTTCGATCGCAGCGTTCGAACCACGGTGCAGTTCTCTCAATTTTCACTTCTTGTTCTTCTTCTTTGATCTCTACTGGTTCAGTTTTGACTTTTTTGCTGTGCGGATCGACGTTCTCCGCGTTTTCCTCGTCACCCTGAGGATGAAATGGTCGCTTCCTTTCTTCATCCGCAACCTCATCGTTATCTTCACCATTTTGCTTCATCATTCCTTCGATCGCGTACCGCAACTCGTGTAAAGGGCCGTCCATGTGTCTCTTACTGAACGTATCACCGTATTTAAACGCGCCTTCGATGACTGGAACCACTTTCGAAGCGATTTCCATCGCGCAAAACTTTGAAATTTTGGAAAATCGAATGAGGAAACGCATGGCGCAAACCGAAGGATGCGGGACGCGCTCTTCTTCGAGACCGTTTTCTTTCGACACATAAAAGTGTTCAGAAGGTTTGCGAAACGATCTCGACGCTTCTTCCAAAACGCGATAGGATTGCGCGTGATTCCCTGAAATGGACTGGAGTATTTTCTGTCGAAATTCCATCGCCTGTGCCTTGGTCATCGGCGTCGCCACGACGTCGCGCGCTCGGCTTTGCGAAAAATCTTTACATCCTCCAAGACACGCCGCTATTTCCCCAGCGCAAATCTTCAGGCACGCTTTTGTGAAATATTTCACCCACGTTGGAGCGTTTTGATAGTCTCTTTTTGTTTTGAAATGTAACGGCGCCTTCTTATTTTCAAATAATAAAATAAGCGCATTGAGACACACGGAACGAATTTTCGCATCCGCGACGGCAATCGGCGGCGGTGCAGCACCTCGACCAATTGCACACACCGGCGGTAAATTCGCCTCGAGAAAATTTACGCACATTTGCCCTAGCAGCGACGAGTCTTCGCTCGCCGCGAAGAGAAAATTAGCATCGTCAAATTGATCCTCAGAGTTTGACGAGCGTTCCATGGCGGTTTCAAACGCCAACACCCAGTTCTCGCACGCGATGTTTGCAGACGGAACAGTAGCTAAGCTTCGCGCAGACCCCACGCAACTTCCCAAAACACCCAATAAGACAGCAGATCGCATACATTCTCTACTATTTCGAATGTCGAGGTTGTTATCGACGATGTATGAGGCGTCGTAAAGAGAAGCAAAGAAGCCGCGCGAAAACTTTTCTCGCGTCGCTTTCTTCGCGTATTTCCGTTCAACGCATGCGTAGCAGAGTTGTTTTAATAAGCTACAGCACGCGATGCTGTCCAAAGAGAAGAAGATGGCTAGCGATTTCGCGCTATTGATCAAACCTTCGAGAATGGTGTCAACTTGTAACGCATCCGATTCCTCGAATAAGATAGACATGAAAGTGTCGAGTGCCATTCGCAGCGCTTGGATGCGCTGCTCTACGCCAAAGAGTTTCAAGTCGGTGTTTCTCGAATACGCTGCAGACATGATCGCTTTAAAGCCAATTCGGAACGCCCTTGACTTATTTCCACTCGCACGCCCCGAGCACTCTTGCACGCGTTTGTCGTATACTTCTTGTAAAGCGTTGATGGCAGCCACCGTGGCGACCGGATTACCTCCGACTTCACAACATCGAACTAGGGATTCAACAACCCAAGAACTTCGTTTGAGGACACCAGCAGTATTTCGAGCATCCATGGCTTCGCGCTTCAGCATCGTCGACGACGAAAAGGCGTCAAACAATCGCGGGTGTCGTGCGCACGCTCTCGCTAATCTCGCTCTCGCTCGATGTAATCCGTTGGCCCGTAAAAGCGCGTTTTGTTGACGTCGTTCACCCTTCTCGGAAGCGGCAACGTCCATGGCACATAACGCCCACAACTTCAACAGCGGCGCACCGATACCTCCGCGTAAAACTGGCGTTGAGTCGACCAGTCTCGCGTACAAACGAAACGCTTTCGCGCGTTTTCTGGGATTGGCCAACTTCCAGAAATCTTTCGGCGCAAATGGGTGCGAAATTGCGAGCTCGGCTTTACCCCATGGCCACACGCCGGACTTGACGAGTAAATTGAGCGTCCTGGCCGCCGTTTCTGTAGCCGCGCGATTGACTGCCGACGAGTAACCACCGCTCTTGTCGTTCATTGTTTCTACATTTTCGTAATCATCTTCGTTCTCTCGCAACAAATCAGCAATGTGAGGCCAGCAAAATTTCGCCGACGCGTCGGCGACGATTTTGTTCTCCTCCGAACGACTTTCGAGCCAATCCCGCTCGCCTCGAGACACACACACGGAGATTAATCCTAAAGAACACTTACGGATTTTTGGTCGGAAAGGAAGTTTGGGCGAGACAAACGAACCGATGGTATTCGAAAGCATCTTGGAGCGCAAGAACGCACCGTGCGAAGGCGTAAACGCCAACCCTTTGGCGACGACGCGTAACACGGATAACGCAGCGAGTATGAGAATGTGTGTGGACTCCGTCGTTTCTATGAGTATTTTAGTCGTCGCCAAAGCAATATCTGTCTCGCGTTTTTGTAAGTGGACGGTTTCGTCCGCGACGGCGGGCGGCTGCAGTTGAGCCGCTGGATCGTCGTCGTTTTCTTGCGAGGAATCCGACAACCCGACAATGACAGATTCGTTTCGACGCGCTTTTTGGACTTCATACTCCTCCATGATTCGTGCAGTTGCATCATCTATTCGCTTCTGACACCCCTCGCTCACTGCAGGTGCGATCAAATCGCTCGCATCCATTAACGATGGATTGAGCAGTTTGCGGCTGGCTACCCAGTTTTCGCGCTCTCGCGCCAACGCAAACTCGTTACTACAAATAGAAACGAGACGCAAACAACTCTCCAGAGCGTGATTCGCGCGCGCTCTCATAAACTCACTCGTTGTTCTTTCACCTCGAACGGTATTCCCATCTTCGTCGGTGATGACTTCCATACCGTCGAATGTATGGTCTTCCTCCTCGTCGCTTACTTTAAAAACATCTAAATCTTTCCCCGACCAGTACCGCTCAATCAATCTTAACGACGCACGTAAACAAGTTGCTCGTTGCGAGACATCAAACGATTGAAATTTCTCCACGTTGTTAATGAGATCGATAATTTTCTCACGGATGCGTAAGGAGGACACTTTCTTGTGCTTTAAATACGGCGCGTATTTATTCGCACGAAGACATAACGCGTAAAACGCACGTAACTCAGACTCTTCGCTTGCAAATAGCAATGCTTCCGCACGCTCTAATGAAGAGACAATCTTCTCGTTGAATAACTCGAACGATGCTTCCTCGATGTTCCGTTTTTGGAACGTCTCGTTTGAAGGCGAAGTCAACTCAATAAACTCGCGCAAAATTTGCACTACTTCACCAGAAGTTGAGGCGGCGGCGGCGTCCAAAACGCGTCGTTCCTCTTCCACTTCTTGCGCGTCCGCTCTTTCAGCTTGTGTTTCGTCTTCGCGTCGCATTTCAGATACAGCGGCCTCGGCCGATAACACTTCTTCAGATGGGATATCCTCTGTGCTACTCGGGAAAATAGTTGTAGTGGTTGTTGTCGTAGTACTCGCTGGTGGTTGTTGCTGATTTACTTCGCCTTGTTGCGCGGGCTCCGCGGGGGGCTGCAACAGAGAAGATTCCGGGGCAGATGCCGGGTGCATTTGTCCAGGTCGATTTATGTTGACTCCGCCAGGCCCCGCACTTCGCGAAGGTGCAAAACCTCCGGTAGTGGCATTGATGTGCCTCGCACGAGCGACCGATTGAATCGCTCGACGACGTTTTCTTCGCTCGCGCCTTCGCTGAAAGAACTCCATCTCTTCACTCGTCTCGTCGTTGAATTGCGCGTCCCGCAGCTGACGCGAAGGCTCGAGTTCTCTGCCAATCATCTCGTCATCTGCATTTCTCTGGAAAGAAGTACTCTTGAACGTTTTTTTCTCGCGTTCACCGTCGTACATAATGATATCATCGTCGTCGTCGTTGTTTCCCGCTTCTTTTCCACGAATGTGGGCACCCTCTGCTGCTCCTCCTGTGTCTACTTCTTTTCCCCCCAAAACTCTGTTTTTCAAATCCAACTCGTTCCTTTCTCGTCGTTCTCTTTGTTGTTGCGCTAAAAGTTCATCGTCAAACTCGCCGTCGGACGAATCGAGCTCAGATTCGTCGTCAGAGGAGGCTGCAAATAGGAAAGCGCCGCTGTTCTTGTCGGCGAACCTTTTGAACATGGTGGTAATGGTTGCCGTTTTTTTGGGTTTGACCGTTTGCTGTTGTCGTTGTTGTTCGTCAAAAGTCGTACCATCTCCGCCAAGTATCGCGTCTTGCTCGTCCATATCTGCGTCTTCTTCTTCTTCTCCACCACCTTCTCGTCGCGTAGACGCATCGATGGTATCCGAAGTCCTCTTCGGGGGCTTTTGACGCCGTGCTTTGCTTCGCCCGTCGCCGCCATCTTCAACGTCCCCGGCATTCAGCATGTCTCCATCCTCTTCCTCTTCTTCTTCCTCATTCACAGCACCAAACGCCATTCGGACTTTCATCTCAATCTCTCGTCGCAGCGCTGCCGCTTCGCGTTCGCGTTGCATCTCCTCTTTATTTTTCCCGCTCGCTCTTTCCCCGTTGTTGTTCTTGCCAGATGAAAACTTTGTATTCCCACTACCATTCACCGCTCCTTTCGGCTGTCTTCTTTTCACGTACGCCGCCGGCAAATCCAACATCGGCGGTGCATCTTTCCCAGTTACCAACGCCGTGGTTATCAAATAGTGCGCCACGGATTGCCACCCGTATTGCTCCGCCTCTCTCGTCAACTGTTGCGTTGGAAACAAATGCCTCTTGTGTCTCAAACAATTTGCCCCAGAGCAGTTACAAATATCTCTGCACACTGGACATCTCCACTCGTCGTCTGCGATCGCTTCTTCGATATTCTCACCCATTCGCATTTCTAAACACCATCCACACCAAGACCCTCTCCCTCGCCCGCCTTCCGGTGCTTTCGCCCACGTCGCGCACTGACACGTCGTCTTCACGTCGCACGATTTCTGTCGACAAAAATGGCACGACGTGCACTCGTTACACGTCACTCCAGCCGGATGAATATCTTTGCACCACACCTTATTCGCGCGTTGGTCTCGATTCCACGGTTTCACTCTGCCGTAGAGACGATCGAAGTGCTCTTTAGTGTAATACTCTCGATTCTCGCCTTGTTCTCGTCGCAATTTCTCCAACTCGGGACCGATGCTCCCACAATTCACGCCTCGCACTTGCTGCGTCGCGTCGATCACCGGCTGACAGACGACGTTATTGTTGTTGTTGTTGTTGTTCCTCGAAGACGCGCCGACGCCTAAATCGCCTCTCCCGCGCATCTTCTTCCACTTTCGCACGTCTCTTTGGTTGCCGTTGTGTCGTCGAGGATTTCTTTCCACATCGTTGTTGTTCAAAACATTGTCGATATTATGCACGCGTTCCTCTCGATCTGCGTTTGGCTGCTGCTGCAGCAACTGCTCCTCTTCTTCTTCCTCTTCGTTGACGTCCGAGTCGTCGTCGGACGTCAGCGCGTCGTCGTCGTCGATGGTATACTCCATCATGCTCTTCGTTGTGGCGCGATTTTTCGAAAAAATGTTCGCGCGTTTGCTTCGATTTTTGAAAATTTGAAACCCTAAATATTTTTTTTTTCCTTTCCTTGAACTTCTCTCTGGTTTTGGATAAATCTTCATATTTATTGACCCGAGAGAACAACACTTCGTCGGCTTCCGAGGAGGAGCGCCGAAGAAGACGCGTTACTGAGAGAGAGAGAGAGAGAGAGAACAGAGAATCAGATAGATTCTCATATCATGCCGAGTTTTATGGGATTGTCGAGCACAAATGGTGCCGCGACTGCTTCTCTTTCTTCGAAGCAAAATCATCAACAACAACAAAAACAACAGCACTTAGGATTGGAAAGGAACGGAGGGTCTCACGCGTCCGTGAGTGGCAGAAGGAGCGCGAAAGGCGAGGTTTTCGCGACGAGGGCAGCAGCCGCGTCTTCTTCTTCGTCGTCTTCTTCTTCGAGCGAAGGACGACCGATCGTTGTCATCGATAACTACGATTCGTTCACGTACAACCTGGTGCAATATTTGGGCGATTGCGGGATTAAAAACCCGCTGGTGTTCAAGAACGACGAGAAAACGGTGGAGGAGATTCGCGCGATGAACCCGCTCGGGATATTAGTCTCGCCAGGTCCCGGGAGACCGGAAGATTCGGGAATTTCGTTGGAGGTATGCGAAAAGTTAGGCCCAGAGTTTGGCGTCTTCGGCGTGTGCATGGGTCACCAGTGCATCGGTCAAGTGTTCGGAGGCACCATCACGAGAGCGCCGTTGGGTTTAATGCACGGAAAAAGTTCCCCGGTGTTTCACAAAACCGACGTGGACACGGTGTTGTCCGGCCTGAGTTCTCCGTTCGAAGCCGCGCGGTACCACTCGCTGGTCATCAGCAACGACGACTTCCCGCACGACGAGCTCGAATCCGTCGCTTGGACCGAAGACGAAGTGTGCATGGCGGTGAAACACAAGAAGTACCCGAAGATTCAGGGCGTGCAGTTTCACCCGGAGAGCATCATCACCGATAACGGATTGCTCATCATTAAGAACTGGGTGAAGTTAATCCACGAGGTTTAAAAGAATTCGTTTAATGCAAACTATAAATTAGATGGTACCTGCACTCGTATTTCGCTTTAAAAGCTACATCCTCATATCTTTTTTATCCCACAAATAAACAAACAAACCAAAATGCGTTTGTGTTTATCCACGGCGTGCGCGTACTCCGCGCGAAGACTGACCGCGAGACCTTCGTCGTCGTCGTCGTCGTCGTTGTCGTCGTAGTATGCGCGAAGGACTTTTGCAGCAGCCGCATCGTCCTCTTCGGGGGTCAACCACGAAGGGGCGGTAAAAGTCTCGCACATTCTCGTCGACGCTTCGGAACCAGGGAAGGCGATGCTTTCGGAGTTCCAAACGTTATTGGACGGCGAAGCCGACACGTTCGAAGGGTTAGCCAGATTACACTCGAAATGCCCGTCTGGCGCGAGAGGAGGAAATCTCGGATACATTCAGAGAGGACAGACCGTTCCGGAATTCGAGCGCGTGGCGTTTTCGACGCCGATAAACGAGATTGCTTTTTGCACGACACAGTTCGGTCACCACTTGATAAAAGTGTTGGACGTGAAAGAATCCGCCAACGCCGTACCGCAAATGCAATCGATTCGAGTCGACGAGGTGAAGGAATACGTCGATGCGAAACGTTTCTCAGACGTGAATCTCATCGATTGCAGAGAAGAGCACGAGTTTGCGATTGCGAAGGTGGACGGGTTCAAGTTATATCCGCTATCGCAGGCGGAGAAATGGCAGATGACGATTGAAATGGACGTCGATCCGGAGAAGAAGACGATCGTCATGTGTCACGGAGGCATTCGTTCGGCGAAAGTGTGCCAGATGTTGTTGAGTTTAGGCTTCGAGGACGTCCATAACGTCGTCGGCGGGATTGACGCGTACAGTTCGATCGACAAGTCCGTGCCGAGATATTAGGTTAATACAAATATAGTTTCTGTAGTTATATTGCTGTTTTCTTTACAAATCATCTATGTTTTACACTCATCTAGTCATACCTTCCAGAGCAAACTTGACGTAGTCTTCTTCGCTACATTCTGGCGCGTATGGCAACAGTTTCTCGTGCCACATCTCGAAACAAAACGCGTAGCGCCCGTCGCCGGTTTTCGCGAAGAATTGAATCGGTTGACCGTTCAAATGCCGCTCGAGTTTGAGCGTCAACACTTTTCCGACGTCGAAGCTATACGAATCTAAATGTAAATAACTTTGCATGTTATCAAAGGTATATATTAATCCAGGCTCGTAGTAATATTGTTTGGCCGTCGCTGGATTGGCCAATTGTTTTACGCGTCTCGACCCTCTCGCTTGCACGTCCAAATGTTTCCCGTCTCGAAAATAACCATTGTTCCCTTCTATAATGTCGCACTGCTCGGGAATCACGAAGTCTAAAATGTTTGGCACCGTATCTTTCGTATCTACGCTCATTTGTGACACTAATCCGCCGAGCAATGCTAAGTAATACGGCTCGTCCGCGGTCACATCGCAGGCTAATCCTGGAGTGATCACCTTGAACAATTCTTGACCGGTGTAAACGATCGTCCGCGGAGGAATATTTTCGAAAGGACGTCTAAATTCACCGCCCGTTACGAGTTGATCCATCCGTATCCGTTCTTTAAATTCGCCTTGCACGACAACCTGAAACGCAATGTTGTTGCAAATCTTACCGCGCTCTACGTAAAACTCCTCCGGCGTCGCCCCCTCAATGCCGAGAAATCTGCACACGACTTTGCCTTTGAAAATATCCGTTTCAAATTCTAACGCCGTTTCCGTGTTCACGGGACACGTGTCCGTCAGCTCGTTCCATTCCGCGTCTTCTTCTTTCTCCTCTTCGTTTTCGTTTTCGTCCTCCTTCGTCTTCTTCTCACTCTTCTTCAATCTACTCCACGAATTGTTTACGCACCTCTGACTCCGTTCTCTCGGACTGGAACGAATAAATACTGGCGCGTGCGGCCACAAACGACTCTCCGGTAGCGGTCGAAATTGCGGATCGTTCTTCTCTTTTTGTTTCTCCCGCATCTCCCGCCACGCCGCTCTCGCTTCGCGTTCCGCGCGCTCTCGCTCTTTCTTCTCGTACTCTTCCTTCGTGAGCGAACTCGTCTCGTCGTCGTCGTCCTCGCCGCTCGAATAATAACCATCCTTCCTCCCACTACTCGTCGCCCCATACTTTTGCGTTCGATTATTCCTCTTCTTTTTATCTCGTCTCCTGCTTCGTCGTTCGAGCGTCACCTTCACCTTGTAATACATCCACGCCGCTTTCCTCCGCAACCGCTCGTCGTCGATCTCCGTAGGGGTCATCAACCGTCCGCACCCGAGAAAACACAGCGGCAACGTAAAAAAAACCACGCTCACATCGAACGCGCGCGCCAACGAAATCGACAAACTCATCGCAATCATCGCGCCGACGATAAAATGAAGAAAAGACCACACCGCGTGCATCGCTCGAGGAAGCGCATCGAACAACAACACGACGAGCGCGCGCACGCGAATCGATTTTTGGAACACAAAAAACAACTCTCGCGAAAGCGAGCGGGACTCTCTCGCGAACGCGTCGACGTACGAACGTAAAAAAAGGAGAGAGAGCGCGTTGGGAGTGAAAAAGCGATCGTCGTCGCTCTGTCGTCGTTTCTTCTTCGTCTTCTCGTTCATGTCTCTCTCAAAGCCGTCTTTGTCGGTTTCGCGTGCATATCTCTTCTATTTTTTCTCTGGAGAGAATTCGCGTCGTCAAACTTTTTTTCCAATTCGACGGTTACGCTTTCCTCGAAAAAGATGAGGACGATGATGGTGCGCGCGTCGCCGCCGCCGAGAACGACCGAAACGACGCGCCGCGGCAAAATTGGATTCCTCTCGGCGCATTTTCGAAGGAAACGGCTTTATCACTCGGGGTCGCTTCTCCGTTCAAAAGCTTCTTCTTCTTCTCCGTTTGGTGTTGTTCTTCATCCTCTGAACGACAAAGAAACGCATCATTTCGTCGCGGTGGTGGAGAGCATGGTCGAAGCGACGATGGCCTCGGCACGCTTGGCCAAAGAAGTGGACGAGAACAGAGATGTTTTTTTAGACGTCGTCGAACGGAAAGAAGATCAAAGTTTGGTGACGGTCGCGGATTTTGCGATTCAAACGCTGATGAGCGAGCGATTGAGGTCGTTAGGGGATGTGGTCGGGGAAGAGCGATGCCCCACGGAAGGGGGGACGTTTGATCGCGTGCAAGAGTTGGTCGCAAAATTCGCTTCGAGAGAGGAAGAAATAATATTCGACGATGGTGGGAACAACGGTGAAGTGTTTCCACGAGACAACGGCGAAAAGAGGAACTATTTCGTGTTGGATCCGATAGACGGCACGAAAGCGTTCGCGACGGCGGAGGAGAAGAAAGGGGGGTATAAGTTTACGGAGCAATATTGCGTCGGTTTGTCGTACCACGATGGGAAGACTGGAGACGTTTTGGCGAGTTGCTTAGCGGCACCGAGATGGGAAAGAGGGAGCGGCGTAATTTTGGTCGCCGTCAAAGGGAAAGGGTGCTTCTCAAAGGAGTTATTCGCGGAGCCGGAGGCGAGATGGAAGCGGTGTTGTTTGATGACCCATTTGAGTCCGATAAGAGTGGCGGTGTCCGAATCTGACGTCAGTAAAGCGACAACGTTGAACGCCGGATGGAAGATTCCAAAATCAAGTTTAGATGAAATCGCGTACGGGAGTGGTTCGCTGATTAAATACGTAGCGATAGCTGTAAACGCGTGCGATTCATTCGTGCATTACAAACCGTGGACGTTTTCTATGAACGTTTGGGATCACGCGTCTGGTGTTTTGTGCTGCGAAGAAGCCGGAGCGATCGTCACCGATGGGTTCGGCAATACACTAAAGTTGCGGAAAGAGTCAAGACAGAATGAAGAAGTGTCCGACGAGAGAGGAGATGTTGATCTTAGGCGTACATTCTCTCCTAAAGGTAAAGCTATCGTCGTCGCCAACGAGGAGAGTTTGCACAAAGAGATACTGAGAGCGCACAATGCAGGCGTCGAGCAAATTAATGATTTTTCCGCGGGACTGGGAAGATAGATGTAATAGATATCAATAGTGGTAGATGCCAGAGAGGCGGTAGTGTAACAACGATAATAATAACAGCAGAGCAGCGCGGCGCAAACTTTTTTCATCCCCTCTTCTTTTTACGCCTTGAACTTTGCTTTTTGCTTGTTGATGGCATCGTGGACGTAGGAAGCGGCGAACGATATTTGGTGTCGGGATTCTAACAGATGCTGCGCGCGAATGATTGCGCGACGCAGCTTTTCATCTTCGTTGTCATCGTTTTGTCGCTCTTGTCCGAAAGTGTCTTCTTCTTCTTCTACTACTACTTCTTCTTCCTCGCGTTCCCAGGCGTGTCGAAGTAAACGGGACAGTCGCTCTCTTTCACTTTCGACTTCTCGCAGCTTATCTAAAGCGGACTGCTCGTTCGTATAGTATTGCTCGTCGTATTCCGACGCGTGAAACTGGTCACCATTGCTTCTCAATTTTTTTTCTTCCTCCTCATCGGTATCCTCTACGTAGCGTATTTTATCCGCCGCGGCCTCCAGCATTTTCCTCGCGCGTTGACTTCTCGCCGTATCGATCACGTGCGCTTCTGCTCTTCTTTGTGCCGCGCTCGTTTCAATCTTCAACCTTTGCGTTTCACACATCGCCATCTTTGCACTCGCTCGCGCCGCGTCGCAAGAAGCTCTCAACTCTTTTGCTTTGCGCTCGAGCAACTCGGCGTTTTCGTTCGAAACAGAGGCTATTTTCAAAGCCTCTCGGATTTCGCGTTGGGCTATTTTCTCCTGCTTTCGCCGTCTGTTCGCCTGTATATCTTCGTTGCGCTTGCGTTTGATTTCGTTCGCGACGTCGTCGTCGTTCGGGTCTTCGTAGAGAACTCTGTCCTCGAATTCATCGTTGTTAGTGTGTGCACCTCTGCTGTTGTTGCTTACCCTCGTATCTGGCACGATATTATCAACCACGAAGACGAGGTCGTTCGCCGAACTCGCTAAAATTTCGCGCTTCTTAAGCCTCGTTTCCAAGTTTGCAGCCATTGCCTCTTTCGCCCGCTTTGCTTTTTCCAACTGTTTTTCCAACTCGTGCACTTCTTCTCGTGCGCGGAGCAAATCGACGTTTCCGACGTTCGGATCGAGTTTATTTAACGTTTCAATCTCCATCTCGCGTTCGCGGTTCCATTTTAACACTTCCGCGCGAAGCGCCTGAATCTTCGCTTTCTCGTTTGCCACGTCGTGCTGTTCTCGCGCTAATTTTAGCTCTGCTGATTTGAGTTCTCTTTTGGCATCATCGAGCGCCGTTTGTAGCGTTTGTTTCAAAACTTTAAACTCTTTCGGTGCAGACGCCAACATCTGTTCCGAAAGAGAAACTTCTTCGTTCAACATGGAAAGCTGCCTTCGTAGCCGATCGATTTCTCTATTTATCGCGAGCGCGTCTCGCTCGTACACTTTTGCATCTCGCTCGTGTCTGTTCTTTTTACCTTCGTACAGGCGTTCGTCAGAGAGCAACTCTTGTAACAACGACGTTGATACTTTTTCACTTTCTTCGAGTTTTAAGAGATTATTTTGTGCGTTTAACCAATTTTTGCGCGACTGGTTGCTTTTGTTGCGAGTTACGGCGAGTTCTTTCTTCAAGCTCACCAGCGTGGCGTTTAACGGTCCTCCATTCGATTCACCCGTGCCTTCATTTTGCAAAGACGACGCTTTTACGCGTTCTGCCGCTAGAATGCGATCGTTGATTCGTTCTGCATGTTTGTCCAAAGCGTCTCTTTCCATCGCTAACTTTTCCAACTCTCTTCGTCCGTTCTTTATTTGCGCCTCTTTCGCCTCCGCCTCCAACGCCATGTTCTGAATCTCGATCTCAATTTCTTCAATCTCGCGCTCGGTGTCCAACATTTCTGACTCAATATCTAACTTGTCCACGTCTGCCATCGCTTTCAAGTTTTCACAGCGAGCAGTCGTCGATTCGATGTCTCTCGTTTGTTTCTTCAGACGCTCGATACTTTTCGAGTCGAATTTCGCGCGCTCGTTTTTTGCAGTGATCTCGTTGGAAAGTTTGGAGACAATTTCATCCTCCAATGCGTGTTGCTTTTCTCGAAAATTTTCTCGCTCTTCGTTAACGCGATCGATCTCGCGCGATACTTCAGATGCGCGCAAACGAATCGATGCCGCCATCGCGACTAAACCATCCGCCTCTTTCCTATCTTCGTCTGTTTCTTTCGCGTGTTGCTCAGAGGTAATGCTACACGCCGAAATCAAGTCTTCGTTTTTCTTAATATCGATCAAAAGCTTCTCTGTTTCGCCATCAAATGTCTTGACGTCTTTCTTTACCAACGCAATCTCCTTCAGTTCCGCGCTGATTTCCAATCTTACTTTGGTTTCTTCGCGTCTCGCCGCCGACGTTTCCTCGAATAACTGCCTCGCTTCTTCGTCCGTCTTCTCGCACGTCTTCACCGCAACCGCCCACCGCTCTCGTAACTTTGCATTCTCTTTCCTTTGTTTCTCAATCTCCCTCTCGCACGTTGCGTTCTCTTCTTTCATCTCCTCCGTTTCTTCCCTCGCCTGTTCCGTTCTCTTCTTCAGCGTCTCCGTCTTCTCTTTCAACTTTCTCTCTGTTTCCGTCATGTTTTCAACTCTCTCTTCTCTCTCCAAGACGACTCTCTCGTTCATCGAGACGACTCTCTCGCCTTGCGCGGTCTCTCTCATCGTGCGTTCGTACCTCGCCTCCGCTTTCACAACCTCTGCTTCTCGTTCGCGCCTCGCCCTCGCGATCTCATCCAACTCCCGCTGCAACTTCTCGCTCTTCTCCATTTCTTCTCGTTCAATCGCGCGTAACCGCTCCAGCCGCTCGTTTTCCTTCGCCATCGTCTCCTCTTCCTTCTCTCTCCTCCCGGCGATCGCGTCCACCTTTCGTTCCATCTCCATCGCGCGCTCGTTCGCGCGATTGATTTTCTTCTGATCTTCGTGCAAAATAACCGCCACTCGTTCTCGCGCTTCCCGTTGCTTCTCCGCGCGACTCGTCGCTTTTTGTAACCGAACTCTCAAAAGGTCCAAGCGCGAGCGTTGTTGCCGCTCGAGCGTTTTCTGCGCCGAAGCGAGCAACGACGCTTCCTTTTCTTTTTCTTTCTCTTCTTCTTCTTTTTCTTCTTTTCGAGCGTCTTCTTCGTCGTCGTCGTCGTCCTTTGCTCCCGCATCGCGCCGTTTTGCGGTGATTCGTGGCAGCGTCGAAGACGAAGACGAAGACGAAGACGACGGCGCAAAAAACACGCGCCTTCTTGTTCCTCCTCCCTCTTTATCCTCCGCGACGACGCGCGCTTTCGTCTCCTCCTTCAAAGGCGAAAGCGTCGGAGGAGGCGCCAAAGGCGAAGAAGAAACGTTTCTTCTGTCCTGCCCGCCTTTAAAGTTGAACAGCGCCGAAGAAGGGGTTTGCGGCGAGCGCGCCGGGAAGTCGTCGTCGTCGTCGTCGCTCATCATGTTCTCTCTCTCTCTCCGCGATGATGGTTCTCGTCTCTCTCTCTCTTCTGCGCGCCGGGGCGAGAGTCTTCGTTTGTGTGGTTTGCTCTTAGTATTTTTTGCTCGTTTTGGGTCAACGCATGTCGCATTTGGAAAAAAAAAGAGAGAGTTGCAACAAACATGCATGACAAACAGAGCGCGTTCGATATCAAATCCCCGCGCGCTCGCGAAGCCTAACGCGCGACTTTCGCGCGAGCGAGAATGGACGAGGAGAAGGAGCCCCTCTCTCTTCGAGAAGAAGAAGAACGAGAAGAACGAGAGGAAGAAAAAAAAGAAACCTCCTCCTCTACGCTGAAGGAGGCGAGTTTTATAACCGGCGATGAAAACGACGACGACGCGCGAGAAAAGACGAACGCGACGACGACTGCACGAACGACGCCACCGATGACAAAGGAGCAAAAACAGTCGCGAACGAACGAGCTCAGTTTGCACGAGCAGTGGCGGTCGATACGGCGCGCCGAGCGACGGAAAACGAGAGAAGAGAGGAAAGAGAGAAGAGAGATTGCCAAGGAGCGACTCGTTGACCGGTTGGACGAGAGGACGGAAAAATTGGATCGGGAGCTGGACGTGGCAGAAAAACAGACGAGGGCGATGGCGAAAGTGCACTTAGAAACGGCGGAGAGGATTTACGACGCCGCGTTGAAGTGCAAGGAACAAATGCGGATGGATTTGGAGGAGAGCATGCGCAAGGCGTTTACGGCGTTTGCGAAGGAATCGGAGGAGGTGAGAAAGGCGCACGAGGAGCGCGTGGCGGTTGCTGAGCGAGCCATGAAAGAGATGAAGATGCGTTTTGAAAATCAAGAGATGAACGTGCACTTTCCGAGACACGCGAGTACCATGGCGGAGATTAAAAACCAAGCGGAGGAAGAGCGGGCGAATTTACGATCTACTCTCGGCGCGAGATTGGAAAGGGTAAAGAGAGACATTATTCGAGCAAGCGGCGGTGAAAGCGAGAGACCGGTGTTACAAAATGATAGAGATGGTGTGCGAAACAGTGAGAACGACCATAACAACAACAGCGACAGCGACTCTGAAGACGGCGATATCACTGATCTCGACAAAAACGAAGAAGAAGAATTGATGACGTTCTTGAATACGGACGCAACCGCCCCTTCCGCGAGCGCGTACCATCCGAAACTCCTCCACCAACGATTCCGCCGAATCAACCGCATCAAAGACGCCAAAATCCAACGCATGGAAGAACACTTATCCAAACTCACTCGAGAACGCGAAAAGTGGCAGCGAAAAACCGCCTCTCTCGAGCGAAACCAATCGGAAGACGCGTCTCGCATCGAAACGCAAACCAGAGCCGCGTTGCGACAGGCGCGGGACCTCAGACGCGCGCGCGCCAAAAGAAGCAAAGAACGCGTCGAAAAGTTGAAACAAAGATTATCCGCCGAGTATTCTCACTCGAGCAGCGATGGCCCGAGGAACGGTTCTTCTTCTTCTTTCCTCTCGAAGAGCGACGCGTTCTGGGCGTTGCGCGACGCGTTTCATCGAGACCAACAGCACCGCTCTAAAAATTCTATTCTCTCGACGTCGTTTGCTTCATAAAAAAATAATAAAATACCGCTCACAACTAACGCACTGGTGAACGCGACCAAGTACCGCTCGCGCAGATTTTAACGCAACAATCAAACGCTCTCGCTCGCCGTGGACCTTTGACACATCCATCGCGAGACGTTTTTTGTGATATATCCGTCGCCAGAGAGATTTCATCATCGCATTCGCATAACAGAAAAGAGTTTCACACGCATCATGGCGCGCTCCGGGAAAAAACACTCCTCCTCTTCCTTCGACCCTTCTAAAGCGGTCAACGCGGCCGACGTCATCGACGACCCTCGATTCCGAGCCGCGCAACACGATCCTCGATTCATGACCATGCGGAAAGCGTCGAGGAAAGTGAAAATCGATTCCAGGTTTAAGAAGATGTTTGATGATGAAAATTTTCGAGTCGGCGGCGCCGGCGGCGAAGGAGAGCTGACGGGGAAAAAAGTGGACAAATTCGGGAGGAGAACGTCGAGCAAAAAATCGCAGAGAGAAATCTCTCGAGAAGGGTTAGAGTCGTATTACGATTTAGATGACGATGGTGAAGAAGAGGAGGAAGAAGAGGAACGCGAGCACAAAAAACCGGTAGAGGTGGACCGTCGGGACTTACCGGAGATGGACGCGGATATGCAAGCGAAGCTAGACGCGTCGAGAGATCGGATGCGAGGCGTTGGCCTCGAGGATTCTTCGTCCTCTTCTGACGACGAGGATGATGATAGCGATAGCGAGACGAGCGACGACGATGTGTTTAAAGAGTCGTCGGACAGCGAAGAGCTTTCCGACGAAGGCGTGTTGGCGAGTTATGCGGAAAGAAGGGAAACCGGGCACGAGAGTTCGGTGCCGGAACAAGAGGCGACGAAGCGATTAGCGTTGGTCAACTGCGAGTGGCAGCAAATACGAGCGGTGGACATTTTAACAATTCTGCGCTCGTTTTGCCCTTCGAGTGGAGAAGTAAAACGAGTGACCGTATACCCGTCTGATTTTGGTCTCGAGCGAATGAAAGAGGAAAACACCATCGGGCCGATGGGCACGGTTGCGAAAATCAAAAAGAGCAAATATGGAGGCAACGAATTGTCCGAGAAACGCAGGAACAAAAAGAAGCTCTCCGAATTTGAATTCGGTAAAGAAGGGAAAGAAATCGATAACGAACAGTTGAGGCAATACGAACGCGATCGATTAAAGTACTATTACGCGATAATCGAGTGCGACTCGATCAAAACCGCAAAGTTGGTGTACGAACAGTGCGACGGATTAGAGTTTGAACGGTCCTCGGCGCTGTTAGATTTACGTTACGTCCCGAACGACCAAGACTTTTCGAAGCGTGAAGTCCGCGATGTTGCCACAGACACGCCGGAGGATTACGAGCCGCCTGAATTTGAAGTGAAAGCCTTGCGAAACGCCACGGTGAAATTGTCCTGGGACGAAGCAGATCCAGCTAGGAAGAAAACCTTCGGTCGAAAAATTACCGAGGATAAGTTGAAGGATGACGATTTCAACGCCTATTTGGCATCTGATTCGGAAGAGAACACCAGCGATGAGGAAAAAGAAGAAAAGAAAAACAAAAAAAGCAAGCGGGAAGAGAGAGAAGAGAAGAAGAAATATTTAGCCGCCTTGCTCGGGAAAGATTACAAGAGTAAGACGAGTCGCAAAGGCGTCAAGTTGGATGATATCGACAAAGACGACGGAAGAAAAGGTGAAGGCGACGACGACGACGACGACGATTTCTTCCTCAAAGACGACGACGACGGTTCTGCATCTGAATCCTCATCATCAGAAGAGATTGAAGACACCGCATTAGCGTCGACGAAATATGCCATGCAAAAGAAATTCTCAAACAGATACGGAAACAAATCCGGTAAGAACAGTGATTTAGGCGACATGGAAGTCACGTTTCACGCTGGTTTGGAAGATTTCGGAACAAAAATGAAGAAAAAAAAGAAAGAAGGGACACTCGGTCAAAAAGAAACCGTCGAAGAGAGACGGGAACGCGAGCGTCGAGAGAAAAAGTTGGCCGCGAAGAAGAAGAAAGAACGGGAGAAGAATGGCAAGGGAGGGAAAGAAGAAGAAGAAGAATTTGCAGCCGGCGCAGACGAAGAAACAAATGGATTCGACGATCCATTCTTTGCACAAGAACCAGATGCAAACTTTGAATTTGATAGCGTTCGAGATGACGACGATAGCGTTGTCGAAGAGAAGAAGAAATCAAAAAAGAAGAAACGAGGTACAGTAGACAACGAAGAAGATGCGAAAGCAAAAGCAGAACTCGAGTTGCTCATGATGGACGAAAATGCCATTTTAGGCAGAGGCGATGCGCAAAGCTTGAAGAAAAACAAGTCTCTCGCGAAAACAACCAAAGAAGGCGAAGAGAAAGTCACACGCAAAACGAAGAAAGCGCGATTGGCCGAGAAGCGCAAACTTCGAGGTAAAGCCGCACGAAGAGCCGAATCCGACGACGAAATGGACGATGATATGGATGATGAAGGCAAAAAAACAATCAACGTTCAAGATGAGCGATTCGGTGCCCTTTTTGAAAACCACGAGTTTGCGCTCGATCCGACCGATCCAAGATATAAGGACGTCGAATCGAAAGCGCTCATCGCAAGCGAACGCGAGAAGCGTCGCGAAAAGAAATTGGCAAAACTTGAGAAAATTCGAGCTGAGATGCTTAAAAATGGCGAAAGCGTTACTCTGGACGAGGAAGATGATTTTCCTGGAAGTGTTGGTAAGAAGAAATCATCTTCTGGAAGCATCGGAAAGAACGAGTTGGATTCGATGATTCAAAGCTTGAAGAGAAAACAAGCTTTGGCTATGCAGAAGAAAAAATAGAATTGTAAAAAACATTTTAATTTAAGCGCATATAGATATCATTCAAGTAATGTGCGTCTTTCTCTCTTTTTAGCAGCTAAGTGTTTCTATGCGTTTATTAAGCTAATTTTTATTCATTCTTACTTGCGCATCCATCGCCAATTGCAGATTGACTTTCCCACTATCTGTGACCATCATCGAAATAGGCATGTCGAGATCGCCGCTCGTAAAAATACCGTCGTTTTTCGGTGGCGACGGCGGCGGAACATTCTGAGGCACGTTTTGTGCCAAAGGGACCGATCCCTGGGTCGTTGGTGTTGGTATTGTTGCAGCTGTTTCCGCCAGTGAACCTGTTGGTGGAGCAGTTGCCCCTGGATTTGATGCATCTGGTGGTTGTTCCGGTCGACCAGAAATCGTTGGGGGTGCTGCTGTCGTCGTCGTAGCCGCCGCCGCCGCAGCAGCCACCGCCGCCATCATGGGTTGTTGACTAACTTGCATTGGAGTTGTCAAAGAAGGTTGCATTTGTGTCAAAGCTGTCCCCGCCGTTGCCCCCAAAACTGACATGTGCGCTGCACCCATCGGCACTCCGTTCGCCGCCATCGCCGCCTGGGTTCCTAAACTAGGTTTTCGTCCCCTCTTTTTTGGTCCTTCAAGATCTTTCAATACGCAGTCTTGATGATTCTCACAATACTTTGTCGCGCCGAATCGGAATTTCGGGCAGTGCCATTGCGTGCTCTTTTTACAACACCTTTGATCATCTGGCGCCGGCGCCGTTTTTTCGGCCGGTTTGCGCGGTTTCCTAATTTTTACCAACTTTGGTTCTTCTAAGCTACCGACCGGAATGTCAAGCGAGAGATTGCCAACGGGTTCCGGCGTCGATTTCTGAGCCGCTTCTGGTGTCATTGCTCTCTTGTGCGCTTCTTCAGCGGTGTTCTCTGGATACGGTCGTTTCTTATCATTCGCGTGTGATGTGAGGGCTCCCAGTGCGCCGTGGAGTATGTTTCTAGAGACGACTGGTTGTTGCGGCACTTGCGGCGAGTGTTGCACTATCTGATGCGCAAGAATCGGTTGAGCCAGCGCTGCGTTCGGTTTACTCGCTTGTGAAGTCTTTATCAAACCATGTGCGCGACAAACTTTTAAATGCGCGGCGTGTAACGCACTTTTCAAATCTCTCGCCAATCTGTGCCCAGGTTCTAAACCGCAGCTTAAGCGTAAGAGACCCGCAGGACATTGGCTCCAAGGATATGCACCGCCTTCCACTGAAGCCCGATGCTCAATTAAAGACTCAGGACCTCCTAAAGAAGTTGCTGGTCGCCAAATTTTGGTTAATGTCGCCGTCGTTTTTGCCATTTCAAATGCAATGTTGTGCATCTTGATTGCATGTGAATCCGGCGCTGGAGGCATATTAGCACCTCCTCCTCCTTCTGTCGTCGTCGTCGTCGTTGTTATCGCGTTTTCTTGTTTATCGGTTTCTTTCCTTGGTGTTGAATCGTTGATGTCGATATTTTTCGCACCGTTAGTTTCGCCGTTGTTATTTGTCTGGGGAGTAGCGTTCTCTGATTCCATCGCCGGTTTAGCATTCTGATCTGGTAAAATCGGCGTGATCACAACAGACAACATCCCGCCAAACATTTTCTGGTTCTTTCCGGCTTGTTGTTGCTTCGAAATCGCGTGATTTACGTGTTCAGGCAAACCTGGATATAACACCACTAACTTGAACCACGGCGATATTGGAAAACTCGTTGTTGATGTCATCGCAGCGGCGCTCATGTTTTGTTCGCCCGCACTCGGCACCACCTTTTCACCCTTCTCTCCTTTAAACGTAAATTGCAGCATCGACTTCGCCACGTGCATTCCATTTTCAGATGCTTTCGGCACTCTTAAATGCAACGTCCTCATACCTCGCGCCAGTAAGAAGCAATCAAACGCGGACAACACCGCCCCACCAGTAACTCTCGCTTCTTTAATCCTCTTCCAATGCTTGGAAGTCCGATCTTTACAACTCACCACCCCAGCTAACACATCCGAGTGACCGTTCAAATATTTCGAGCACGAGTGGAGAACAAAATCTGCTCCTAATTTTAACGGTTGACAAAGCAACGGCGTCAACACCGTCGCGTCCACGAAACTCGTCACTCCGTTCTCGCGGCACCATCCCGTAACCGTCGCGATATCTAACACTTCCCACGAACTATTCGCAGGCGTTTCGATCCACATGAACTTCTCGTGTGCGCTCTCCGCTTCGCACGAGACCATCTCTATGGCTAATTTTAAATATTCCAACGAACTCTCGTCCGTGTCGTACTGCACGATTCGCACATGCTGCCGCGTGCACCACTCGCGAAAGTATTTTCGGTTTAAAAAGTACGATCTTCTCGGGAAAAACACCACGCAGTCCGGAACGAACAGCGCGTTCATGATCGCACTCACCGCGGCCATGCCCGAAGAAAACAAGCAACTCTCTTCTGCTTCGTCCAACTTTGAAAGCACGGATTCCACGACGTGCAAAGACGGGTTATCCGCGCGTGAGTACACGAAAGAGTGTTGTTGTTGTTCTTCTCCTCCATTCGAATTCGTGCGATGCGCGCGGTACTCATCGTCTCGGGAAAACGTCGTCGAAGGGTGAATGGATGGGACGAGAGCGCCCGTGGATGGCGACTGGTAGTTGGACACAGAGCTGCACAAGAGCGCGGCGTGTTCCAAGTCCATCTTTGTGTTTGTCTTGTGCGCGTGCAAACTATGTTCTCTCTCTCTCTCTCTCTTGAGGTGTTCGAGACAGCGTCAAGTTTGTGTGGGATTTTTGTAATGCATCCAAATTAAAATGTGCGTAGGATGAAAAATTAAAACTGAACGCGTTCGCGGTCTATCTACAATTGCGAGAGACGAACATCATCGTCATTCTCATCATCACTATTCGTTCCAAAGCGCCGAGGCGCTCGGACCAGTCGCGCAGGGAAGCGCGCTTTCTGTGCTAAAATATTCTATGGCTACAGATTCGAGTTTTCTTCGTTGTTCTGACGCTACGTCGTCGTCGGCGGCGGCTTCGTCGTCGGCGGCGCTGCCTCGCCTTTTCTTCTTCTGGACGACGACGCTGCTAAAAGCAATATCGTTCTCGTCGAAGTTCGTGTTCGTATGGTAGAGAAGAAGATCGAGTTTCTCGATGTGTTTGATTTTCAGGAGCGCACACGCGTCTGTTTTCTTCATTTTCATTCTGTTGTGACTGACGTTTGAACGCGATAGGTATCGAGCCCGGAGCGGGTCCAGACACGCGTACAAACAACAGAACTCGAAAAACGTGAAGGACTCGGAGCCGATCGATTTGAAGAAAGAGACGTATTTACCCGCGTCGACGCAGACGGAGAGATGCATAGCTCTCGAAACGAGGACCGAATTCAACACGTCGAGTTCAGCCGCTCGAAAATCGATGTTGTCAAGTTTGGAAGAAGTGGATGATGGTGAGCAACTTTTTTCTTCCTCCTCTTCTTCTTCGATTTTCGCCGAGAGTCTGAGAAGCAATCTATATGCCAAAACCTCTGCTTTCTCCTCGAGCGAAACGTACTCGGCGCGTTCCGTGCACATTGAATTATACGTCGCCAATGACTTCCCAAGTTGTTCTCGAAACATCCTCGCCATGGAATGGTCCTGTCGCGCATCTCGCTTCATCTGCCGCGTCATCTGCGCGTACTCTCTCGCTCTTTCCTTTTGTTTAATCAAATAGTCTAACCGAATCAACATTCTCACAAGCATTCGCATAATTCTCCTCGCTTTAGGACCACACGCCGATTGCGCGGTCACGTCGCCTCGAATCGCTCGAGCTCGATCCCAAACGAACCACGCGAGCGAAGAAAACGCCTCGTCGTTATCATCATCGCTACCCAACAACGTAACGTTCTCCTCGATAACATTTCGCAACCTTTCTAAACTTTTCTCGATCGCCTCTAACGTCCTCACTTCGTCCGGATTCTTATTAAACGCGCGCGTGTATCTTTTCATAATCATCCGCCCGTCTTCACCTTCAAACCTCTTGTCAAAATCTAATCGAGACAGTCGCATTTCCCGCTCCTCTCTCGGACAAAATCCATCGCATCTCGCGACTAATCGCGAACACTCCGGTTCCGAATGCTCCAGTTCTTCGCCTTCTTTCTCGTCCATGTCGTTCTTTTCTTCCTCTTTTACCACTTCTTCTTCTTCTTTCCCTTGAGTGGCTACGATACCTAATTTTTCAAACTTCCCCGCGACAGTTTTCAAAGAAGAAGACGACGCAGATGATGGCTCTCGACGACAACGATTATTGGAGAAGCCCGTCGTTTCCTCTTCCTTATTCTCTTTCCGAGAAGAAGAGGGAAGATGCGCGGGGGCATCGTTGTTTCCACCACTCTCTGTCGTCGTCGTTTCTGCGTTGTTCGAACGACGAATCGTCGCGTCTTTCGCCTGCGCTTGTCCCATAGAGCGTAACGGTTTTCTTTTGAAGTCTTTTCAAGGATGAAAATGCGTCAAAACACACTCACACACACTCTTCTTCTCTACGAACGCGCGACCCGCGCGCGCAGGCGCGAGAAGACGACGCTCGTCTCGAAACCTCTCTTTTTTTTATGCGCGCATAACTCAAACGATACTTTCGTCGCACAGAGATCGATACCACGAGGAGAAAACGACGCGAAATGATGACGGGCGTCGAGTTCTTGGCATCTCAAAACCATTACGGGGAAAAAAGTGGAGAAACGTCGTCGTCGTCGTCGTCCGTGCGGAAACTGGCGAGCCTCGTGGGCGCGCCGAACGCGAAGAAAAGACAGTCGATGTGGATGCAACTTTTAAACATCGAGTTTGAGTCGATTTCGCAGGTGCAATTCGCCGCCAACGAGCGAGAGTGCGAAGAAGAAGAAGAAGAGAAGGAAGACGCGAATCAGCAGCAGCAGCAGCAGCAAGCGAGAACGATATCGGCGGATTGTGAGCGGTCGTATTTTGACTTGGAAGAGGAAAAAGAGAAGCAAGGGGAGAAGAGAAGAGAGTTGGAGAGATGTTTGAGATCGGTTTTTGGTGGGAAGAAGATACACGGTGGATTGAGATATTATCAAGGGTTTCACGCGGTGGCGCAAGTCGTCCTATCGGTGGTCGCGGAAGGCGCGGAGGGAGACGATTCCGAAGAAGATACGAACGCGAAGTATAAAATTGCGTGCGCAATTTGCGACCGGTTGGCGTCGTTTAGTTTGCGGGATAACACGCGAATGACGATGTATCCAACCGTCTTAACGTTACGAATAGTATTAGCTCGAGTAGTAGAACTGGCTTTCGAAGAGGACGAAACGTTGAAAGAAGCCGTCGCGTTCGGCGCGAAAAAACACGAATATCAATTCGCGTTGCAGAAAGTATTGACGTGGCATTCAATGTCCGCAGACGGCAACAAGAGGAGGTTGAGTAGTGCAGATAGTATTAGCGAGAGAGAGGAAGAGGAGAGCAGAATGGAGTGCGTAAAACGCCTATTTGATCTATTCTTAGCGACGCATCCGCTGATGCCGGTCTATTTGACCGTGGCAGTTTTACTGCGAGAACGAGAGAGCATCATCGGAGCGAGACACGAATTCGACGACGAGGACGTGATGTTTTCGTTCTTGTGTCGCTTAGAAACCATTCCGGCTTTGACAAGTTTCGAAGACAAAGTCGAAGGAAGCTCGGAAGACATCGCCGAGGCGCAAAATGTTTCCGAGCACGAAAAGAAGAAAAAGATGAAGCAAATGATGCAAAAAGTTCGCAGCGTTTCGTTCGGTTCGTCCTCGTCGTTAGCGAACATGTCGCCGCGAAAGCGACACAAAAAGCGAGAATTAAAAAAACGGCAGCTCCAAGCCGTCGACGCGTTGTGTCGCTCGGCGTTGAAACTCTTCAGCGACTTTCCACCGACGCAAATCTTGCGCTCGAATGAAATGAAGACGACATTCAGCGGTTCAAGTTTCGATCCAAACGGTCGGTTTCCACCGCGATACATGTTCGCGAATCTCCCATCTCCAACCCCGCGCGAGGACAGAATCAACAACACCGAAATCGACGAAGACATCCACATCGGTGAACAAATCGAAATTAGAAAAGCCGCTCGATTAAAGCGCGCGCGCCTCGCCAAACGCAAACTCTTCGCGCTTCGACGACGAGTGCACGCGTTGCCTTTCGCCCTGAAGATGGTCTTGTTTTTACTCGCGTACGCAAACTTTTGGGAGAAAGTGAGCTTTATCCACCGCGATCTCGCGTACGGTCCGGATATCCGCATCCGCGTCCCGCGCTCCTGGTCTGCGGCCATTTTAGAGTTTCTCGTTAGCGTTTTTTTGCGTTTATCTAATAAGTAATCCACAAAAAGTAAGCGCGCGCGAAACACACGCACACACACGCATTCCTCGTCGCACTCTCTTTCGAACGCGCGCGCGTGACGACCTGGTTATAAATCTCTGAACATGTTTCGTCGGCGTTTCGCGTTCCTTCTCTTCGCGTGCGTGTTTGTAGTGCACAACGCGCGTTACTTCGCGGCAGCGGAAGACAACAACAAATGCGCAGCCGAGAAACAGAAAGAGTCCATCGACAGAGCGATGCGTTCGAGAATCTACCGGAAAAAAGACGGCGAAAACAACGAAGATAGCATCACTCGCGCGTTGGCGAGGAAAGAACAGCGATCGATGTTTGATTTTGAATCGCGGTGTGGGTGTCTGGCGGAGGAGGAGATTCGGAAAAATTTAGGCATCGGAGAGGAGTCCAAAGAGGAAGAAGAGGAATCGAGCGACAGAGAGCGACATTTCTCGTGTCGAGAATTTCTGGAGAAATACGGCGATTACGTCTCTTGGAGGAACCGGGTGCTGTCGAACGACCCAAAATACGAGCGAGAGCGGAAAGAGGCGAAGTATTTAGTCGTTAAAACGGCGTGGTATGGACTCGGATTAGGGCACATGGGGAATACCGTCGCCGAGTGGTTGGCGTTTGCGATGCAAGTAAAACGGGTACTCTTCATCGAAGAATTGGCGGAATGGAACGTTTTAGATTATTTCGAGGGACATTTAGGAATGGATTTGAGATACGGTGAGGATGAGGAGAGGATGTTAAGAGAACGCGTGGGTGGGAAAGGGAAGGAGGCGATTTTGGCGCTGGGCGCGCTCGGCGCGGACGAGAGTACGTGTAGGAAAGGGCACTGTCGAGCGCGGTCGTTTGAGGAATCGAAGACGTGCAGAGAGCATAAAGATGAGGATGGAGCGAAACCAGAAATTTGCGACGGAGAAAAAGTGTCGTGCGATTCCGCAGACGTTGCGGGCTGGCAGTGCGAACCGTGTCTACAGTGCGCTTCGGATTTATTGCATAACGCTAAATGGGTAACGATTCACTCGGATGCTGGAATTAAGCCGCCAAGTTTGATTAGCGATCCAGATTTGAAGAACGAGGAATTGAGACGTTACATATGGCAGAGTGGGAACTCAGACAAGCGAGATGGAGATTGGGATGTGTTCAATGCGCTGACGACAATGGTCGATAAACGTCGTTCTTCTCCAAATCAAGATGCGTATTTCCCAGCCGACGTCTCGCAACATCCGTGTTTACGATGCGCATTTTTCGCGTTGATACGTCCGAGAACAGAGTTGGCGGACGCGTGGGGTGCACTTTTAGGCTCGAAAGCCGCCGATTCGAGTCGGTTACAGTGTTTGAAAATCCGTACGGGTTATCCTGAAAGTGCCAACTGCTTCCCAGACGACACTCCGAAATCGGACGTTTGCATGGACCAAGTTTTCTCACATCCAACGTGTTCAGTTTCCTACCAGTTTCACACGGCAGTTCGTTTAGTGTCGCGAACGGATCGAAACAGACACGTGACCATTAAAGAAGCGCTGAATTGCTTGGCATCTCACAAGAACGCCACCATTCACGTTGCTACAGATGCTCCGGTTGTCGCGGACTACGTTTCCCTCTTTTCACCTCGAAACAACGCAAACATTTTCATCGTGCCAGGCACAGGTGTCGATTTGAACAACGGCTATCGTGATAACCAAGTCAACTCGTTCCGGGACAAAATGAAAGTGGCGCTTGATTTTTATGTCCAAGGGTGGTGCGATGACACTTTAATGTTGTCGCCGAGCGAGTACTACGTCTCTGCTGAAATGCGAACGATGGTACCAAAAAAGTTCAGAAACGACGACCATCATCCAACGTTGTGCGAGGATGTTTTTGGTTTTAGTACGACGTATAACACTAAGGAAACGAGCGCGTGGTCGCATGCGCCTACTTGGGAAGAGAAAGGATTAGAGGCGAGGTCGAAAGCGAAGGATCTTGAGTGTTATTCGGGCACAACGCAGGAGCCAATCGCGGCGGTCCAAAACACAGGAAAGGTTTCGGTTGGCGCAAAAACCGACGACGAGTTGAAAAAAAATACGGAAGAGGCTTCAGTCGCGAAGAAGGAAGAGTCTTTGCAAAACAATCGCGGGAATGAAGGTGAAACGACAAAGGTGGTGGAAATAGACGCCTCGACTGGCAAGGAAATGCATTCTGAGGGACTGAAAATGGATGACATCGACCCGGAATTCTTACCAAAAGACAACGCTAGCGAAGCCATTGAATCGCGCGGAGAGCACGAAGGACAAGAGGGAAATCAAACTCTGACTGAGGAGGAAAAGAAATGGCAGCAAGACGCGCACGACGCCGTCATGGCTACCATCCGTACCCACGAGCAAAAAAGCAAAGAACTCGTTGAAGGAATGGAAAAGGTACTCGATAAAGAAGCGATAGATAGAGATCTTGGCTCAGAAGTGCGAAAACAAAACAGTGCAAAGGAACTTCGTCGCCGACGCGCGCACCCTTTGAATGAGGCGCTCGAGAAGAGACGCGCCCAACGTGAGGCGAAGAAGAGAATCAACGATATCGCCTCGAACTACGACCGGATTCTCGAAGTTGAAGAAAAACGCCAAGTCGCAAAAGATACGATGTTCAAGCACGCTAGCGAAAAGGAAGACGATGCAGTTGAAAGTGAAACAGATGAAAAGGGAGAAAATGATATCGTCGGCGAAGTATCAAAAATCGAACGCAACGAAGACAACGAAAACGAGCTCGAGAAAATATCCGAACTCGAAAAGATGCCGCTCGCGGAACCGAACATCCTCGTCGACATCGCGAACGCGAAGAGCCATTCACCCATCGTGAACCTCTTTTCGCCAGACAACTTCGGAACCTTCTTATTTCTTGTGTTCGTCGTCCTCTTCCTCGTCGTCCTCGCGGTCGTTCGCAGGAGACGAAGGAAGAAGATGTTACTGGCGGCCAATCGAGCCTACCTTGAAGGAAGGAACTTCATAGTGTAGTAGTAAAAAGATATTTGATGTATTCGCGTTCGCTTTCGTATATGTATACCGATTCCTCGACAATTTTTACCCTTCTTTTCCTTCTCGAAACCCACAAAAAAAAACGAACGCACACAACACGCCGCGCGATGTCAGCTCCATCTGCCACGGACCAAGCTAAACGCGCTCGAGTTGCCTCTCGGCAGCTCCAATCGCTGACCACCGCCCAGCGCGACCAGCTTTTGAAAAACATCGCGTCTTCGCTGGAGCGAAACGAATCGAAGATAACGTCCGCGAACAAAGAAGACATCGACATCGCGACCAACTCCTCCGACATCGACCAAAACTTAATCGCGCGATTAAAACTGTCCGCGCAAAAGATTAAGAACTTATCGGACGGGTTGCGAGCGCTGAGCAACATGGACGAACCGATCGGGAAGCTTTTGGAGCAGACGGAAATTGCAAACGGGTTAGAGTTGAGCAAAGTGACGAGTCCGCTGGGCGTTTTGTTGATCATTTTCGAGAGCAGACCGGACGCGCTGGTGCAAATATGTGGTTTGTGCATTCGCACGGGAAACGGATTGCTCTTGAAAGGCGGGAAGGAAGCGTCGAATTCGAATAAGTGTTTACACGAGATCATCGTGAAAGAGTTCGATAAGTTTAACGTCGACCGGGCGTGCGTGAGTTTAATCACCGGCAGAGAAGAGATTAAAGAGTTGCTCGGTTTACACGACGTTATTGATTTGTGCATTCCGAGAGGCGGGAACGCGCTCGTGACGTACATTCAGAATAACACAAAGATTCCAGTGTTAGGACACGCGGATGGGGTGTGTCACGTGTATTGCGATAAGGATTTGGACGCGGATAAAGCGTGCGAAATTATTGTCGATTCAAAGACTGATTATTGCGCGGCTTGTAACGCCATGGAGACGTTGTTGATTCACGAGGATTTAGTTAAAACAAACGTGCACGAAAAGCTATTGGGCGCGTTGAAGAAAGCAGAGGTTGAATTGTTTGGCGGCGACCGAGCGAGTAAAGAGTTGAGTTTGCCTTTGTGCGAGAAGAAACGGTTAGAGTACGGAAGGTTCGCGTGTACGGTGGAAATCGTCAAGAGCATGGATGAAGCGATCGATTACATTCACGCGAACGGTTCCTCGCACACGGATTGCATTTTGACGATAAATCCGTTGACTGCGGAGCAATTTTTACAAAGGGTCGACTCTGCGTGCGTGTTTGCAAACTGCTCGACGCGATTTAGCGACGGTTTTAGGTTCGGTTACGGCGCAGAAGTCGGCGTGTCTACTTCCAGAATTCACGCCCGAGGTCCAGTTGGCGTCGACGGTTTGTTAACGACGCGTTGTCTCATGCGAGGTCACAACCAGTCGGTGAAAAAAGATACCGGAGTAGAATACACGCACAAGAAAATCAAAACAATCGGGTTAGGTAGAGGTAACGAGAAACACGAAAAAGCGTTGCAAGGATTGAAACTCGCCACCACGGTCATCACAAATGTGCTGATGATCATGACGGCGATCAGTAAAACGAAGAAACCGAAAGCAGAGAACGATAAGATCAAAAACAACGTCTCCTCGGGGAGAAAGAGATGAGCGAGTCTCGTCGTTCGCGCGGCGAGGGAGAAAGAAGGAGATAAAAAAAGCGACGAGATCAGCGATAATAATACTAAAACAAACACTTGACCAAACCATCGATATAATATAAACGCTATAATACTACACCATCTTACTATTTCAGTACCGATCGACTTCCAGCGCCGCGCGGATGTTTCGACTCTCGTAGAGCGAGGTTTCAGCAAAGAAAATTAGGGAAATCTCATTCGTCAAAACACGAGCACACGCCGCGCGCGCGCACACGAACGCGCGCGAGCGAGAAAGAACAGAGAACAGAAAGACAAAACGAAAATGATACACTTCGCGCTTCTCTTCTCCAAGCAAGGCAAAATCCGCCTCTCCAAATACTACGAGCCGTACAGCCAACAGTCGCGCTTAAAGCTTCAAAGAGACGTGATGAACCTCATCCTCCCGAGACCGTCGCGTTTGTGCAACGTCGTCGATTACAAAACGTACAAACTCGTCTACAAAAGATACGCGAGTTTATATTTCGTCTTTGCGGTGGACGCGGACGATAACGCGTTGATTACTTTGGAAAAGATACAACACTTTGTAGAAATATTGGATGCGTATTTTGGAAACGTGTGCGAGTTGGATTTGATTTATCAGTTCACGAAGGCGTATTACGTCCTGGACGAAGTGTTCGTCGCGGGCGAGATGCAAGAGAGCTCGAAACGACTCGTCGCGAGACTGGTGAGCGAACAAGACGCGCTCGTCGAACAAATGAAAGTTCAGGACGAATAATATAGTTATTATTACACATCAATCAAAACGCTCTCGCGAGCGCGCCGAGAGAGAGACGGAGAGAGAGAGAGGGTCCGCGGTCTCCTCGCGAAGCGGTTCTAGAAACGTAGAAAATATATACACGTCTCATTGTAAAACAGTAGCAGTACAGCAGCGAATCTTTCTTGTTCACTCGTCGATGTTACTTTAATCTCTCTCTCTCTTTCGCTCGGATGCGGGCGGGTAAAGCGATCCGGATACGACGCGCGTCGCGCGCGCGTGTTGTTAAAACTCTGAAATTTTTCGAAAGCTCTCCTTCTCCTCACAAAAAAACATCATCGCGCGCGATGCCTCCCCGGGCAACGGCAACGACTCGCGGGCAGCAGCAGCAGCAGCATCAAAACACAAATAACAAGAGAAGACGCGCGCTTTCGGATGCCTCGAACAACGTGAGTCTCGGTAGCGCGGCAACGACGGCTTCGAAGAAAACGACGATTTCGACGCGTCGGAAGTCGCTTCTTCAACCGACACTTCTCGACGACGACGATGCGAAGAAGAAGAACCCGAAGAATAAAACGATAAACGAAGAGACAAACACGACGGAAGAAAAGAAGAGAGATAATAAAGTTCTCGAGGAGCTCTTGAAAGAGCTGGACGTCGAGTGTGCGTTTTAAATCGTTTCTTTTGCGTTCGCATTCGCGCGCGATGCAGAGAGAGTTTTCCCTGTACATTTTTTCTCTTTTTTTTTCTCGCTGTGGCTCTTTTTTCCCCCTTTGTTCGAATTTGAGCACTTTAAGTGCCCAGAAATAGAAAAAACAACGCTGACCTACTTCTCTCTCTCTCTGTTTCTGATCTATTGAATGCGAATAATAACAGTCCAACGGAAGATAGACGAAGTGCGCGCGCGAACGCTCGCGGCGGAGGAGGCGATTCGAGTGGTGTTTGATGCGCACTCGAAAAGGTTGAGTAAGATAGCGAGGAGTAAACGCGCGAGGGATATGAAAGGGTACGAGGAAAGCGCGTTTGCGATTGCGAGGAGGGAGATTGTCGAGGACGCGGAGAGGATGGCGACGGGGGGTGTTGAGAGAGGTAGAGAAAGTGGCGCGGCGAAGAAGAGAAAGGCGAGTAGCGGAGAGGGTGATGTTGGGGGAAAAGGCGTGGGCGAAGCAAACGCGGATGCGGCGACCGCTCCTCCTTTGGTAGAGACGGCGAGTGTAGAAGAAGATAAAGAAGAAGAAGAAGATAAAGAGACGACGGTTATCGAGACTTTGATTACAGAAAATGCGAACAAAGTGGAAGAGAAAACCGAGGAGCACCGAAACGATAAAGAGACGGAGGAAGAAGAGTTCTTCGAACCGTCGCTGGTTTTAAAAACGGATTCGGGGACGGAGTTGGATATAAAAAATTTCCAAAGCTCTGCAGACGTCGCACCCGAGCAAAGAAGATATCTGACGTTTTTGCAAAAGCATCTGAGTGTCATCTTAGGCGTCGGAAGTCGCTCGTCGGACTGAAAAATGTACTATTATATAATAAAGCGAATATTTGATGCGCTACGTGACGATATTTCGACGATATTTAGCAAAGCAAGGTAATACTAATAAACAAGAATTTAATAACGATCAAACAGACAGCGTGCCTTTTGAGGATGCCACTGCTCCCGCGCGTCTCGGGTCGATCGACTTACACTGTTTTAAGCACGTCCCAAACGCTCTCATCGCGGCTTCGGCTAAATCTTTATCCGTCGATCCTTTTTCTTTGGTGACCACGTGCACAGTCATCTGGCCGTTGAAAGTAACCGACATGAATAAGTGCTCGACCATCTCGCAACTCAAGTCGCCAATTGAATCGCTCGCAAAATCTAAATCGTACCCTAAATACGGACGGTTTGACAAATCCATGATTACTTCCACTTCGCTCCCGTTTACGGACGCCGAACCGCTGCCCATGCGATTACATCCAGCTTTATTCCCCAACGCTTCGTTCAAGCACTGGCCTATGGTGATGGCGACGTCTTCGGTCGTGTGGTGATCGTCAATCCACGTATCCCCCGATGCGACGCATTTCAAAGTGCCAAATTCCGCGGTTTCTGCTAAAGCATTGAATAAACCGTCTAAGGTTTCAATCCCTGTGGAGATTTCCAAACTACTATTCGCGCCGTATTTCTTATCTAAATCGAGCGCTACGTCGATGCTCGTCTCCTTCGTGCTTCGAGCTCGACTCGCCACTCGACTGATAGTGTCGTTGTCACCCCCGCTACTATCCAATTCATCCCCAGACGTCCCTTCGATTTCATCCATGAACTTCCTCAAACACCTCGCGAAACTCTTAAACGTCGCCTCGACGATGTGATGCGCGTTATCGCCTCGATGTTTTTCCAACCGAATGGTCAATCCCGAGTGTTTCGCCACCTCTCGAAAAAATGTCTCGGTATAAATCGTCGGATACACGCCAATATGCGTTCGATTTCTCGGTCCGTACGGTGCTAAAGAGAAAACCTTCAGCTCACCGTCTTTCTCCGAATCGAATTGTTCAATCAAACACGACGCGTACGCTTCGTCCAACGGCGCCGCGAACCTCGTCCCGTTCGTCCGCCCGTTCGCGGCGAACCCGATTCGACCTTCTGAACAGAGCATATACTTCAAAGCTTTCCCTAGCGCCTCCCCAGCCGCCGTAAACGTCGCCTCCGCGTCCACATCCGACGCGTATTTCGCCGTATCCGGTTCGCACGTAACCTTCGCGCCTAAATGTTTCTTCTCGACCACCACGGAAACCCCGAGCTGCGCGTGGGTCGTTAACTGGTCAATCATGTGGTCCAAAAAAGGTTGCCCGGTTGCAATCGTCCCGCGTTTGCCCAAGTTCTCGATCGAGCTCGTCGCGGACAAAGTGTTGTTCTCGTACATCGACGACGACCCGAGGCCGACCGTGAACGGAGAGTCGACCGTTGTCGTCGCGCGAGGAACACCGAAGCTTTTCGCGTTGTTGTTGTAGTTGTTTTCCCGGCGACGACGACGACGACAAAACGTCGCCGAAAGCGCGCGTTGTTTTCGCTGAAGGAAAGCTTCCCCACGAAACGGAAACGACGACGACGAGGAAGAGCTCGCGATGATGAACGACGACGAGTCGGCGCGGCGCAACAGCGGCGTTGGTTTCATCGAGAGCATCATGTGTCTGAGTGCTTTCTTTTAAGTCGAAAAGTGAAGAAGAGAACGATATCCACCACACTTTAATCACCGAAAAGAACGATGCAACTGAGCGCTCCGACGACGATACCTACCACATCCGACGCAATCTCCAAAGAGAAGCGTTACCACCACCACCACCGCTCGCGCTGCTTTCGCGATTCGAAAGGAAGAGGAGGAAGACGAAGAGGAGCGGCGATAACGACAACGACAACGACAACGTTTCTCGCCGCTGTGCGAGGTGAAGATGAAGAAAGAAGAACGACATCGACGACATCATCAACGGCGACGCTTTCGGACCTGAACACGTCGCCTCGAAGAGTGTTTCTCGCGGCGGCGTCTACGTCCGCGCTCGCGCTCGGTGCGAACTTTTTAGGCGTCACGTCTGGGTTGTTGAGCTTGAACGAACAGTTCGCTCGAGACTTGCGACTGGATGCCATATACGACGTGAAAGGCTATCGAAGAGACCGGAACGAAGAGAAAGGATACGAGTTTTTGTTCCCGAACGAATACTTGGCGGACCAGACGATAGCTCAGAGAAACGCGCTCAGAAGAGCGCAAAGCTTAGATTTACCGTCCTTGTCGCAACAGAAGAAGAAAAATGTGGGAGAACCCGAGAGCGCGTTCGGGCCGATGGGAACTAACGGCGAAGAAAACATGAGCGTAATAGTGCAAACGTCCACGAAAGGTTTCGATTTAGGTCAGTTTGGGAACGCGGAAGAGCAGGCGAACTGGTTGTTGGAGAACGCGTTGGCGAGGCCTGGGTCTGGGAAAGAAGCGAAATTATATTCCGCGAGTGAAACGGTCGGGGAGAACGGGATTAAGTATTATCAGTTTGAGTATACCATCAAGACGGCGAATTGGTACCGGAGGAACGTCGCCGTGTTCGCGCAGAATAAGAAAACTGGAGACGTGTATACGTTCGTGGCTCAGTGTCCAGTGGAAAGATGGGACGAGATGGGCGTCAAGTTTCGTAAATCGGCAAATTCTTTTCGCGTTTTTACGCCCAAGCCGCCGAGCTTTTGATGTAAAGCGTTGCGCGCGTACGTAGAGAGCTTTTAGTATAAATTAGTTTTTAGATGACCACAGTACTTCTGCGAGTAGAATATAGCTCTGATTATTCCGATGGATTACCTAATAATATATGTGCAGATGGAAGCGAAACGAATTTCAGATATGCTTTTCTTCTTCTTCTCCTTCTTCTTCTTCTTACTTGTTGAGTTCTTCGACGAGCGAGACCAACAAACCAACGCCGTAGCCCGTACCTCTCCCGCCGTCGTGCGTGGACGGCCCAGCCATATCGACGTGCAACCACTTTCCGCCTTTTTCTTTCCACTCATCGTCGATGTGGTTGTACACAAACTGCGCCGCGCACGACGACTGCGCGTTGGCTCTGTTTTTCACGCTGTTTTTCATGTCCGCAACTTTGGATTCGAATTCCGAGCAGAAGAACTCCGGCGCGAACGGTAACGGATGCGCCAAATCGCCGGAAACCTTACCGCACTTCACCGCTAACAATTCAAAGTCGTCGTCGTTACAGACAATGCCCGAGAACTTGGATCCAGTGGCGATCATTTGCGCACCAGTCAAGGTGGCCATATCAATCAAGTGTGTCGCGTTCAACGTCTTGGACGCGTACGAGACGCCGTCGGCTAAGACCAATCGACCTT
>Ga0181558_10000195_pt1 | contig 53582 bp, 53 predicted proteins | sample 011ome_22_FD_133754 | JGI IMG/M metagenome (GOLD analysis project Ga0181558, IMG submission 133754) | Coastal salt marsh microbial communities from the Groves Creek Marsh, Skidaway Island, Georgia - 011507BT metaG (megahit assembly) | ecosystem: Environmental > Aquatic > Marine > Intertidal... | reverse complement strand
ATTATTGCAACCGGGAACCCTAAAAATTTGACCTATCTTTTCTTAGGGTAGCTATTTTTCACGCTGTCCAACTTGTCTTGTTCTGGGACTCCATGTATTGGCAATTCCTCCTTCCGAGATTCATACGATGAGTCTATTGGTGAGGAAGAACCTTTATCAAGAACAATTGACGTGGATTGCTTCTCAGATTTGGCTGCTTGTGTTTCTCCTGCCTTATTTGTTTTGCTATTGCCCGAACACGAGAACGCGCAAAACATTACCAATATCAGACTAAAGGACAATAATCTTTTCATTCTTCGTGATTTGTCCGTTTCTCTTCATTTGAACAATATATTGCCCTGAAGGCAATGCCAGCTTGTTGAATGTCATTCTGTGTATTCCTGGTTTCATTTGATCAGAATACATCGATTTTACCATCCTGCCTTGCACATCCAAAATGTTAATGTCTACATGCGACCAATCTTCATTTTCGATGTAGACATACACCAACTCAAATTCAGCCGAAGGATTAGGATAGATCTTCATTTGAAGGTGCTCTTCCACTTCCAAAACACCCTCAGGTTCAACAGAAGGAGCTGTATCCGTGCTCAAAACATGCACATAAGCCTCTTTCACTAAAGTGTCAGCACCATATTGATTACTGATTCTAAGTGTTACGTCAAACCACCCTGTATCATCATACTGAACTAGGTTGTGTTGTGAAAAGGAATTGATGGGATCTCCTCCCTCAAACGTCCAAATCCAACTTGTTGGCTGATTAAGGGAGCTATCGCTAAAAAAAATCGACTCTCCCTCGTAAATCAAAGTAGTATCGGCTTCAAAAAGTGCAACGGGAAAGGGAACAGGAACAAATTCTCCTCCAATCTCAGCAATCCAATTGTTCCAATTGTGGCTGGTCGAACCAAAACAACCTGCCATCCAAACCGCTGGTGATGCAGCATTGTGTCTTCGCTGAATATCGCTGTAATCACCCCAACGCTCAGTTCCCGCCAACCAATTGTGGTCAACATAGCTATTGCCCGCTTTCACAAGAGTGGGACTTGACCAATCCAAAGATGGATCGCAATTTATGACACCGATTTCAGGATAAGTGGTAGCAGAAACCCTCGAAAAGCTAATCATAACATCTTCATCTGTTTCCTCTAAACCGAATGACGCCACCGATGGAAACACATAGTCCACACCTATTTCACCGAATCGAGATGTTTCGTACAAATTCGGATTCTGCACCGGCACTCTATAGTAAACCAACCCAGAATATCCCGAATTTTGGTAGCTCGCATGATGCACGGCATGCACCTTTCCGTCCAAGTAAAAAGCATGTTGCATTCTGGAGTCATTGGTACTCAACTCAGCAAATGTGCCCAACTGAAATGCATCAGCAGGAGCACTATAACTCGGAACAAGAAAAGAAGACAGCAAATTGAGTGATGGATTAGAACTTAAACCTCCTGTTACTTGGTAAAGGTTGAGCCTATTTGCTGAAAAAGAATTGCTTGAAATCAAATAAATGCCAGGCCCATATTCTCCTCCTTGACCATAAGAAGCTGGAACCAATGAAAAAGCACCAATTTGCCCACCGGGAATGTTACTGTAAAGCGTAAAATCTAAGTTGGCCACACCAGCATAACCATCGTTTTTTTCTACTTGATAAACTACTGCTCCGTTAAAAGAATTCGATCCCGACTGGAATAAATTACCCGTCACAAACAAATCATTCTCCGAAATACCGATCTGAGGATAATCTAGCCAGCTGCCATTGTTCAAAGGATCACCATCGAGCTCATAAACGTTCCAATTGCCATTCGGATCATTGGTTTGCGAATAGCAAACAAGAACTTTGGAGGTCGTAGAACTACTGCCATGAAGTATCACAAAAATGAACTTATCTTCCACAGGGTCATATATCACTCGGGGATCAAAAAGTCCTGAAGTAATATTGATTGAGGCAGCGACATCATCTAGCCAATCTTCGTGCAGCTCGTTTGACATTATTACAGATCCACTTGCACTATGAAATGCCATTGAGCTGTTGTCTACTGTCATTATTTTCCCGCCATTACTGATTGCAATGCTGTTGTCTGGCGGAGTACCCGTAACCAATGTGTTACCTAAAAAACTTGTACCCACCTCAGGTTGCACAACACGAGAACTGAGATTCGGGCTATCCCCAATCGCAGCATTCTTTCTAAGTTCCTTTTGCACAGCTTTTATGGAATCAAGAGGAGTTGGAGTGCCGTGCTTATATGCGGCAACTTTCGAAAAAGACTTCATCCATTTCACCTTTCCCGCATCGTCACTGCGATCAATTACGCCTAAAAAATTTGCTTGTAAAACTTGTGTTCTATCAGCTGTTCCTTCTATATTACCAGTATACTCTGGCATGCGATGCTGTGCTTGAGCTGCCGTGAAAGCAAACGCTACAAACATCATCGAAACGATGTATCTCATATTCCTCTATTCAAATGTTTCAATTAGGTTCTCCGACAAATATGCCTTTTTTTGCATCGTTTTTCATCCACAATTAGACAAATCATTCATTTCATATGATAAAAAAATCTCTTTTTCTTCTGGTCTTAACACTTTCATTGCAAGCATTTTCAACGGAAGGAATGTGGGTTCCGGGTATGATCAACAAGCTTGTATCAAACAATATGGAGTCAATGGGCATGAAGGTCAGCCTTGACGATTTGTACGCCATCAATCAATCGTCCATCAAAGACGCAGTGGTTCATTTTAACGGAGGATGTACTTCTGTATTGGTGAGCGAACAAGGATTGTTACTTACCAACCATCATTGCGGATACAGTCGAATTCAAGCTCACAGTTCTTTAGAAAACAACTACCTGAAAGATGGATTTTGGGCAATGTCATTAGAAGAAGAGCTCTCCAATCCGGGTATGGATGCTACGATCATCAAGGAAATTAGAGATGTTACTGACATCTTGTTAGGAGATCTATCTGTAGAAGCCTCTGAACAAGAAAGACGAAAGCATCTTAAAACCAAAAGTGCTGAACTGATAGAAAAAGTGAAGGAAGAAACAGGCTTCGATGCTTATATCAAGGAATTTTATCATGGCAATCAATACTTGCTGTTCATCAATGAGGTTTTTACTGATATCCGCTGGGTTGGTGCGCCACCTTCGTCCATCGGTAAGTATGGTTTTGACACCGACAACTGGGTTTGGCCACGTCACACGGGCGACTTTTCAGTATTCAGGATTTACGCCAATGCTGACAATCAACCAGCAGACTACAGCGCAGAAAACAAACCCTACCAGCCAAAGCACTTTTTACCGGTCAATATTCAAGGTGTGGAAGAAAATGACTTCACCTTGGTGTATGGTTTTCCAGGGACAACAGAAAATTACATCACGAAAGCAGAAACCAAAAACGTACTCGAAACCATCAATCCCCTCCGACTTAAAATGCGGGAAGCATCTCTGGGAGTGATCGATGAAGCCATGCGAAAAGATGAATTGACAAAAATTCAATATGCTGCCAAGCAAAGCAGAATAAGCAATGCATACAAGAAGTGGATCGGGCAGACGAAAGGATTGGTGAGGCACCGAGTGCTAGACAAAAAAGATTCCGTTGAAAATCTTTTTACAAACAGAATCAATGAAAACCCAGATTGGAAATCGAAGTATTCGACATTGATTGCCGAAATGGAAGAGATAGAAAATGCCCAATTGCCGTTGAGTTTGAATCGCAACTATTTCATTGAATTCTATTACATGGGTCCAGAGATTTTTCGCTTTACCGAAAAGTACCGGGAGCTCGTTGCGATGTGCAAAGATGAAATGGTGACTGACGAAGCGATTGACGCTTGGATAGCCGAACACTCGGATAATTCAGGCTACTTCAAAAACTACGATACTTCAGTAGATGAAGACATCATGAAAGCGCAAATTGTATACTTCGTTGAAGATCAAAAACCGCTCGACTTCCTGAATGGCTTAAAAACGGAGAAAGAATCGCTGACTGAATTTGTAGATCGACTTTATGGTGAGAGCATATTCAACGATGAAGCATCGTTGCAATCGTTTTTTGATGGTTTTAAGCGCAAAAACTACAAGAAAATCGAGGCTGACCCTGCTTATGAATTCTCCTTAAGACTAACGAAATTCTATAGCCATGTTACGGGTCCTGAGTTATTGAAATACGTTAATAAAAGCGACAGCTTGATGCGCGTTTGGATGGATGCACAAATGAAAGTTCTGCCCGAGCGCACCTATTCACCAGACGCCAACGGAACCTTAAGAATCACCTTCGGAAAGGTAGAAGGCTACGAACCTTTTGACGGTGCTGAATACGCTTATTACACCACGCTTGAAGGTGTGATGGAAAAAGAAGACCCAACGAATCCTGAGTATAATGTACCTGCGCGATTGAAAGAGCTATATCAAAACAAAGACTATGGCCGATACGCCCACAGCACAGGTGAAATGCGAGTAGCATTCGTGGCCAGTAATCACACCTCTGGAGGCAATAGTGGCAGCCCGGTAATTGACGCCAATGGCAATTTGATCGGTCTTAACTTCGACAGAACTTGGGAAAGCACCATGAGCGACATTATGTTCAATCCAACCATTTGTAGAAATATTTCTGTGGATATCCGCTACGTATTATTCATCATGGACAAATACGCAGGTGCAAAGCACTTGGTGGATGAGATGAAACTCATCAGCCAATAGACTATCCGAAGAAGATGTAGGTAATGACAATCGCAGCAACGATGCCGCACAAATCGGCAAACAATCCTGCGCCCAGTGCATAGCGCGTTTTGCGGATTGAAACTGAACCAAAGTACACGGCCAAGGTATAAAAGGTAGTTTCCGTTGAGCCCTGGAAAACACTTGCCATACGCCCAACGAAGCTATCAGCCCCATGCACGGTCATTTGCTCTACCATCATGCCGCGCGCTCCGCTTCCACTCAAAGGCTTCATTAAAGCCGTTGGAAGTGCATCCACAAATCTCGTGTCTTCAAGAAATAGGGCAAAAAACCATCCCATTCCGCTCACCAAATAATCCATAGCGCCACTGGCTCTAAAAACTCCAATGGCAACCAAAATTGCAACCAAGTATGGAATGATTTTTATCGAAATACTGAATCCATCTTTTGCACCTTCAATGAAGGTTTCATAAACGTTGACTTTCTTGCGCAAGGCCATCAGTAAAAAGGCTGCAATGATGCCAAGAATTATTCCATTGCCGGCCGCATTGCTAATGGTGCTTACCATTTGATCGTTCATATTTGAAAAAGCAAAAAGCACGGAGGCTATAATGGCTGTTATTCCACCTAACCATGCCAATATGGTTGGCTGAAGCAAGTTGATCCGCTGCTTCAGTGCAACAGCAATCAATCCACCCAAAGAAGCAAAATAAGTAGCCAAAAGAATGGGAAGAAAAACATCAGCAGGATTAGCGGCTCCTTGCGCTGCCCTTATGGCCATCACGCTCACAGGTACAATTGTCAAACCCGATGTGTTTAACACAATAAACATGATCATGGCGTTGGATGCTACCTCCTCTTTATCATTGTTACTTTGCAGGTCTTGCATTGCCTTTAAACCAAGCGGTGTAGCTGCATTGTCCAAACCCAGCATGTTGGCCGAGAAATTCATCATCATCGAACCAATGGCAGGATGATTTTTTGGCAACTCAGGAAACAATTTGGTAAAAAATGGAGATACGATGCGTGTTAGATAATTGACCGCTCCTCCCTCCTCGCCTATTTTCATAATTCCTTGCCACAATGAAATCACTCCAATGAGGTAAATTGAAATATCAACACTCACCTTGGCCATATCAAAGGTGCTCTGCACCATATCGCCAAAGACTTGAGTGTCTCCCAAGAAAATCAGCTTGAGTATGGCAACCAAGAAGGCAACCAAGAAAAATGCAATCCAAATGTAATTGAGAGCCATGCTTCAAATTTGAAGCATTCAAGTGCTCATATTTTAAAGTGCCATTTAATGTTTGAACATGGATTGTTAATTGCGATGTAATCCAATTAGCCATTCGATTTAAATTCGCACCACTTACACCTATGGTATTCAACTCACTCGAATTCCTTGTATTTGCAATTCTCTTTTTTGGATTGTGGCCTGTATTCAGGAAAAAAGATACTGCGCGCTGGAGCTTCATTACCATCATGTCGTTCATTTTTTACGGGTGGTGGGACTGGCGCTTCTTGTTTTTAATCATTGGTAGTGGGCTGATTGACTATTTCGCGGGAATTCTCCTCACTCAAAAATCTGAACATCGAAAGTTCTTTTTGATACTCTCATTGGCAGGAAACCTCGGTTCATTGAGCATTTTTAAATACAGCGTTTTTTTCGCGGATGCATTAGAGCATCTTTTTAGCTTTATTGGGGTCAACATCAATTTGATAGCTCATATTCCTGATTTTGCATTGATCCTTCCTGTCGGAATCAGCTTTTACACCTTCCAATCGATGAGCTATACGATTGACGTTTACCGCGGACGACTTAAACCCACAAGAAACATACTTCACTTCTTCAGCTATTTGGCCATGTTTCCGCAATTGGTAGCTGGCCCTATTGTAAGAGCAAAAGACCTTTTACAGCAGTTGGCGCAAGACCGGAGAACAAATTCACTTCAGCGATGGAATGCCATTAAATTGATCGCTTATGGTCTATTTCAAAAAGTGGTTATAGCAGACAACCTCTCGTTATTCATAGACTCTGCCTTTGAAGGAAAAAGCACTTTTGATGGGTCTGCGTATTGGTGGGTCGTTATGATTGCCTTTTCTTTTCAGATCTACTGCGATTTTAGTGGTTACAGCCTCATCGCCCGAGGCTTGGCAAAATATATGGGGTATCATTTTAAAATGAATTTCAACCATCCATACATTTCTACAAGTCTAAGAGAGTTCTGGACCAGGTGGCACATTTCATTATCCACTTGGTTTCGAGATTATGTTTACATCCCTATTGGCGGAAGCAGAAATGGATTGTTAATGGGCTTGTTGGCTTTGTGGGCCACAATGCTACTCTCTGGATTGTGGCATGGAGCGAATTACACGTTTATTGTTTGGGCGGCTTTGCACGCGCTATTCTCAAGCATTGAACGCCTTACGAAATGGAATCAACAATGGAGTAAATCCAAACTTAAAGTATTGCTCATACCCATGATCTTCCTCCAGGCAATGGTAGCCTGGGTCTACTTCAGATCTGAAAATATTGCCCAAGCACATCTCATTGTAAGCAAACTTTTTAGCTTCGATTCAATGGACTTTCAATTCATACCAAAATTCGAAAATGCCATCACTGTTTTATGCTTGGCTATATTGATTGAAGTCTTCATTTACTTGAGAAAAGAACATCCAGTATTTTCCATTAGGTTTAAAAAGAGTAATCTAGACATCGCTTTGGTTTGCCTCAGTATTATTTCAAGCATACTGTTTAGAGGTGATGGTGCTCAATTCATTTACTTCCAATTTTAAATGAACCCTCAACGTAAAATATCTTTAACACTAATATTTAGCACAATTCTATTGGGGTTTCTGAGTTGGCTGTTGCCTTCTCCCAATAATTTGAAACTGGATCGTGAAATATTTTGGATTACCAAAACTTTCACATCCAAGAAATATAACATCATCATTGCTGGAGATTCAAGAGCATATAGAGGACTTTCTCCAGAGGATATGATCACCCCAATTAGTGGAGATTATAACGCAATAAATCTCGGCTATTCGAGCGGTGGATTCGATCGATCTTATCGATCATTTCTCCTTTCCAAACTAAATACTGAAAGCGACCTCAAAGTTCTGATATTAGGAGTTACACCACACAGCTTAACTAAAGATGGACTTGAAAATGGTCATTTTCACGAAATTCTGGCGACTCCATACATTGATCGCCTTAAGACACTTTATTTGAGTCCGGTTACTGGCTTTTTTGAGCCAAGACCATTTAAGTCGGTTTCAAGAGTTTTTAAATCTTCCAATTCTAAAAATAATGAAAAGTTCCATTCGAATGGATGGGCAGAATCAGATCATCTGGATGGTGATTCACTTAAAGCATTAGAAAACTATGCGAAGGTTTTTAAAGGCAACACCGTCCTTCAATCAGGAGTTGATGATCTAATGATATGGGTAGACAGCTTAAGTAAACAAGGCGTATCAATAATTGGTTTCAGGCCACCAAGCACAGTTAAAATGAGGGCTTTAGAGGATTCGTTGAGCGGATATCACGAAAGCGCGATTAAAGAAGCCTTTAAATCAAATGGAGGAAAATGGATTGAATTTAAAGACAATGACTTCGCATCATATGATGGCAGCCACTTGAGGGCAAAAGATGCGCGCGAACTTTCGAGAGAAATTGGACTTGAAATTAATCTTTTACTGAAGTAAAACCTCCTTCACCACCTCTTCTCCCAAATGGGCATTTACATTGCGCATAATGTCTTCGCGTTGGTAGTGTAATTCTTGACGTAAGGCAGCGGAACTCAGCTTCAGGATCAATTTTCCGCCCCTTAAGATAATTTCATCTGTTCTACTGGCAACGGCATGTCCCACAATCTTTTCCCAATCACTTTTAAGCGTGATTTCAGTCAATCCACTTTTCAAGCGATACACCCTCAGCATTCGATCAATTACTTGACCCAAACTTTCTTGGTTGGTCTTTCGTTTATTTTGATCGTATCGCCCCATGCATCAAAGTTGGTTTATTGCTCCGTGCTCTACTACAAATTTTTTCAACGGCACGTTTTCGTCCTTAAACAAATCTGGCACCCGATGCAAATTGGCATCGGTGATGAAAATCTGACCAAAATGCTCTTCACTCACCAACTTCATTAAAGCAGCCACGCGATTATCATCCAACTTGTCGAAAATATCATCCAATAGTAAAATCGGCTTTCGTTGCTTCAGTTCTTTCAAATAATCAAACTGAGCCAATCGAAGACTGGTCACGAAACTCTTCTTCTGCCCCTGACTTCCAAACTTCTTCATTGGGTACTCTCCAATAGTAAACTCCAAATCATCCTTATGAATTCCCTGCGTTGTGTACTGTGCTCGGTAATCTCTTTTGCGATGTTCAGTCAATAAATTGATCATTGGAGCTTCAGATAGCTGACTTTGATAAACAATATTCACCTCTTCGGCCCCGCCTGATATCAATTGATAGAAATTGGAAAAAATGGGTAGATATCCTTCCAAAAAACGCTTGCGTTCGAGGTGCAATTCAGTGCCATGTGCGTGCAGCTGCTCGTCAAACACTTCTAAACTGGTAGTGTCATATTTTCCTTCGGCCCATTGATGCTTCAGCATAGCATTGCGCTGTGCTAGCAAACGATTGTAATGCAATAAAGTATCGAGATAAGCTTTGTTGTATTGAGAAATAATGCCATCCATGAATTTGCGCCTAACATCACTGCCTTCTCTGATCAAGGCCGTATCTGATGGAGCGATCATCACCAATGGAATGACACCAATATGATCTGCCAATCGATCGTACTCTTTTTGATTGCGCTTGAACTTCTTCTTCTCGTTGCGTTTCAGTCCACAAAAAATTCTTTCTGTTTCGCCTTCTAAAAAAAACTTTCCATCCAATACGAAATAGCCCTCATCATGGCGGATGTTTTGAGAGTCGATCGGATTAAAAAAACTCTTACAAAACGACAGGTAATAAATCGCGTCAAGCACAGTAGTCTTGCCTGCTCCGTTGTTTCCCAAAAAACAATTCACCTTCTCTGACAACTCAAAACTGGCGTCTTGGATGTTCTTGAAATTTACAATGCTGAGTTCAGATAAATGCATAAGTGCTCAAAGGTAGAATTTGACCACAAGAAGACAGTGTGTGAACTGTCTTAAAAAAAATATATTTGCAGCCTCATTTTTTAAGGGTAACAATGGCGAAAGATCAGGAAGAAATAATAGTAGACGTAGAAGAAGTTTACTCGAAGACAGAACATTGGGTTGTAGAAAACCAAAAAAGTCTGACCATTATTGTTGGTGCAATCATGCTGATGATGGTATCATACTTTGCCTACAAGAATTTCTACTTGCAACCTCAGGAGGTAGAAGCACAAGAGCAAATGTGGCAAGCGCAAAAGGCTTTTGCGAACGACAGCCTTGATCAAGCGTTATATGGAAACGATGTTGCATATGGTTTTCTTGACATCATTGACAATTATGGCATTACAGAATCAGCCAATCTTTCAAACTACTATGCAGGTATTTCTTATTTGCGTTTAGGACAGTATGAAGAAGCTATTCAATACCTTGAAGATTACGATTGCAGCGACATTATGGTGTGTGCAGTGGCATTGGGCGCCACTGGAGATGCTTACATGGAATTGGGCGAAGTAGATAAAGCCATCAGCTATTACGAAAGTGCTTTCGGTCATAATGCGAATGATCTTACTACTCCCATTTATTTGATGAAGGCTGCCAGAGCGCATGAAGAAGTAGGAGACTACACCGATGCTTTGGCTTTGTACAACCGCATCAAAGAAGAATATCCTAACAGCAATGAAGGTCAGCAGATCGAAAAATTCATTGCTCGTGCTGAGGGATCCTCTGGAAAGTAATGGCAACGGTCAACAAAAACCTTTCTGATTTTGACGACCTACCCAAGGTCAATCCAAAATGGAAAATTGCCATTATAAAAGCCGAATGGAATGCTGAAATTACCGATGGCTTGCACGATGGGGCGATAGACTTATTGATCAATGCAGATGTTCCGGGAAATAACATCAAAACCTTCCACGTTCCGGGAAGTTTCGAACTTCCTCTAGGCGCCCAATGGGCAATTGAAAAGTTCAAGGCAGACGCTGTAATTTGTCTAGGCTCCGTGATTCGCGGAGAAACGGCTCACTTTGATTATGTATGCCAAGCCGTTTCGCAAGGTGTGAAGGATGTTTCTCTAAAGCATAACGTACCCGTGATATTTGGAGTGTTGACAGATGATAACATCGAGCAATCAAGAGCTCGGAGCGGAGGGATTCATGGCAACAAAGGCACAGAAGCGGCCGTAACAGCCATCAAGATGTTGCACTTGAAAGACGCTATGTAATCTCCTATTTTTCCAAAATTCCTTTGATGTTAGGCTTGAAGTATTGGTCGCTTTTCATAACCTTACCATCTTCTCGATAAATCGGCTGACCGTTTTTGTCAAGCTTACTCATGTTGCTTCGCTGTATCTCTTCAAACACCTCGGCAATCTTGTGTTGCATGCCATGGCTTAGTATAGTTCCGCATAAAATGTAGAGCATATCTCCCAATGCATCGGCCACCTCCACTAAATCGCCATTTTGTGCTGCCTCTAAGTATTCTTCATTCTCTTCGCGCATGAGTTTATAGCGCAACAAAATGGCCTTATCATCAATATCTACCGTTGGCGCTTCATTGTTCTTAATCTTGAACGCATTGTGAAAATCTTTAACGTGATTTATCACCTCAGAAAGCATCAGATCAGTGCGGTTATTTTCACCCATATTTTGACGTTAATTTTCTTAAAATTTTTGAGGCTGAAAAGTAACTGAAACCCATATTTATCAAGGCATACAGAGGTAAATAGTTCTTAACATTGTTTAACAGCGGCTGTACTCTAAACGGGGTCGTTTATTAACATTTTCGCGTGACGAAATTCAAACTTATTGTTGAAAACCTAATTCCATGGAAACTACAACTGACATTAGAGCTCTGAACGAAAAGATTGAAAAGGAAAGTGCCTTAATTGAACTGATCAATCGTGAGATGGATAAAGCGATCATTGGGCAGAAATACATGATCGATAGGATGATCATCTGTTTACTTTCGAACGGTCACATTCTTCTTGAAGGAGTGCCAGGATTGGCAAAAACTTTGGCCATTAAATCATTGGCTTCTACCATCCAGGCCGACTTCAGTAGACTTCAATTCACACCTGACTTACTTCCCGCTGACTTGATTGGAACCCAGATCTATCAGGTAAAGAAAGATGAATTTACGGTAAGAAAAGGACCGTTGTTTGCCAACTTCGTATTGGCCGATGAGATCAATCGCGCCCCAGCCAAGGTACAAAGTGCACTGCTCGAAGCGATGCAAGAAAAGCAGGTTACCATTGGAGATGAAACCTTTGCGCTCCCTAAACCATTCCTAGTATTGGCTACTCAGAACCCAGTTGAGCAAGAAGGAACGTATCCATTGCCTGAAGCACAAGTAGACCGTTTTATGCTGAAGGTAGTATTAGACTATCCAAAGATGGAAGAAGAGAAACTCATCATCCGCCAAAACATTTCTCAAACCGAAATTCCTACACCGCAAAAAATACTTTCCACAGACGATATACTGAGAGCGCGTCAAGTTGTGCGCGAAGTATACATGGACGAAAAAATTGAGCAGTACATTGTAGACATTGTGTTTGCCACAAGAAATCCAGAAAATTTCGGAATGCCACATTTCAAAGACCTGATCAACTTTGGTGGCTCTCCTCGTGCAAGCATCAATTTGGCTTTAGCTTCTAAAGCATACGCCTTTATCAAACGCAGAGGCTACGTGATTCCAGAAGATGTTCGGGCCATCAGTAAAGATGTATTAAGACATCGTATCGGTTTGACGTATGAAGCAGAGGCGGAAAACATTACTTCAGAAAACATCATCGATGAGATTCTAAACAAGGTTGAAGTACCATAGTGATGCGTAACCCTCATAATTTGCCCTGAATACTGAATTGTGAACGCAAAGCGATGAAATGGAGACGTCAGAATTACTAAAAAGAGTACGAAAAATTGAGATCAAAACGAGAGGACTGAGCAATCAGATCTTTTCAGGAGAATACCATTCTGCCTTTAAAGGGCGCGGTATGGCATTCAGTGAAGTGCGCGAATACATGCCTGGCGACCCCATACGAAGCATAGATTGGAATGTAACGGCTCGTTTGAACCATCCATACGTAAAGGTATTTGAAGAAGAGCGAGAAATTACCATGATGCTGATTGTGGATGTGAGTGCTTCGGAAAATTTTGGTTCCAAATCAATGCTTAAGCGTGAAATGATAACTGAGGTTGCTGCCGTGTTGGCTTTTTCTGCCGTTCAAAACAACGATAAGATTGGAGTCATTCTTTTCAGCGATAAGATTGAAAAATACATCCCACCTAAAAAGGGGAAAAGTCATATACTCAGAATCATCAGAGAATTGATCGATTTTAAGCCCGAAGGAACCGGAACGAATATTAAGGAAGCGTTGGGATTCTTTAATAACGTGACAAAAAAGCGAAGCATTGCATTCTTGATTTCAGACATGCTCGACTCTGATTATGAAAAACCTCTCAGAATTGCGAAGCAAAAACATGATTTTGTTACCCTCTTAACTAAGGACATAGCTGAAGAAACCTTGCCGGATCTCGGACTTATTCCGATCAAAGATTTTGAATCAGGTAAAACTTTTTGGGTGGATACTTCAGATAAAGAAGTGAGAGCTAACTATAAGCGAAATAGAGACCGAAAAGTGAAGGAGACCGAAGAGCTCTTGAGAAAAAGTGGTATCGACTACACTTACCTATTTACAAATCGCAGTTATGTGCAGCCACTGATGCAATTGTTTAAACAACGAGAAGCAAAACGATGAGGGTTATTTTGATCATATCATTCTTTGTTTTACATCTTGCAGGCTTCTCGCAAGAAAGATCGTTGACCATCAGCACCGATAAAGAAAGCATTTTGATTGGTGAGCAAATGGAATTGAAAGTCCTACTGAAAGGCGCGTCAGGCGATACCATGAGGCTTCCTTTGATTGAAGATACACTCATCACAGAAATAGAAGTAATCAACCGAAGCAAAGTTGACACCTCATTTGAAGGCGCTCAGCTTGAACAGCGCATCTTAAGTCAAACCTACACCATTACCAGTTTTGACTCCGGATATTTTCCTATTTCGCCCAGAATTGGGCTCATCAATGGTGAAGAAGTTGAATCTAATCCATTGCTCATCGCTGTTCAAACGATCGAAATAGATACGAGTAAAGGCATCGTAGACATCATGGAAATTGAAGATGTGCCTTTTTCATTGAAAGAATGGTTGCAAGAAAATTGGATGTGGATAGCAATCACTTTGATGGTATTGGGTATCATCACATTCATCGCTTTGAAGCTTTCTAAGCAAAAGCCAAAAGAAGAGCCTGAAATAATAATCCCCGAAAGACCAGCCCACGAATTAGCTTTAGAGCGACTCGAGCATTTGAAAGAAGAAAAGCTCTGGCAAGCTGGAAAGATCAAACAATACTATTCAGAACTAAGCGATATTCTTAGAGAGTATCTAGAGTCTCGATTTATGCTGCCGGCAATGGAGCAAACCACGGATGAAATAATTGTTGGACTCCGTCACAAACCAGATTTAAACGCTGAGCAAATTGGCCAATTAAAAGCACTCCTTTTCCTTTCTGACTTGGTGAAATTTGCCAAGGAAAACCCAGTTGGAAAAGAAAACGAATTGAATTACAATATCGTTGAGCGGTTTATTGAAGAGACTATACCCGCAGTAAAGCAAGAAAACAGCGAAAAAGATGTCTGATTGGGAATTTGCACATATTGAATTTCTGTGGGCTTTGACTGTCATTCCACTGCTTGTTCTTTGGTATGTGCTAAAATACTGGAACCGCCAGGCGGTCATAGGCTATTCTACGGCACAATTCTTTGAAGGCAAAACAGGCTGGAAATCCAAAATGCATCATGCGCTTTTCGTACTGCGAGTACTGACTATAGGAACTATTATAGTGGCACTGGCTAGGCCGCAATCAAGCAGCAGTTGGCAAGATGTGAAAACCGAAGGAATCGATATTGTCATTGCCTTCGACATTTCAAGCAGCATGCTGGCGCGTGATTTTGAGCCCAATCGACTTGAAGCAGCAAAAGAGGTCGCCATTGAATTTATTAAGAACCGTCCAAATGATCGAATCGGATTGGTAGTGTACAGTGGTGAAAGCTTTACGCAATGTCCTCTCACCACAGACCATGATAAATTGATCAACCTCTTCGGACAACTCGAAAACGGTATGGTAACCGATGGAACAGCTATTGGAATGGGGCTGGCGAATGCGGTGAATCGATTGAAAGAATCTACAGCAAAGAGTAAAGTTGTCATTCTACTAACTGACGGAGAAAGTAACATGGGTTCCATTCCGCCCATCACTGCAGCGGAGATCGCCACTACCTTCGGGGTGAAGGTGTATACGATTGGCGTAGGAACAAAAGGCCAAGCTCCTATGCCCGTTCAAGATATGTTTGGGCGCATCAGGTACCAAAATATGGATGTAAACATCGATGAAGAAACCCTAACCCAAATTGCAGAACTCACCAATGGCCAGTATTTCAGAGCAACAGATAACGCTTCTTTGGAGTCTATTTATGCTGAAATCGATACGCTCGAAAAAACCATCATAGAAGAGACACAATACGAAAAGAAATACGAGGAGTTTTTCCCTTTAGCATTGATCGCATTGGCTTTATTGCTTTCAGAACTCATCCTTAGAAAAACACTTTTTAAAAGCACAACTTCTCATGTTTAGGTTTGAACATCCATACATGCTTTATCTATTGCTGATTGTGCCGCTGTTGTGGTTGGGACAGGTATTCTATCAGCGGTCAAGAAATAGAAAACTGGGTGCCAGCATTGATATAGAACTGCAGCAGCGGATCATGCCTATGGCGAGTAAGCCTAAAACGTGGTTGAAACTTAGCATTTACAGCCTAGCGTTGATCGCATTCATACTTGGAATTGCCAACCCCCAAATAGGTTCAAAAACAGAAGAAGTAAAGCGGCAAGGAATTGATCTAATGATCGCCCTGGATATTTCGAACAGTATGAATGCAGAAGACCTTTCTCCTAATCGCTTAGAGCGCGCCAAGAGAAGCCTGCAAGAATTGCTCACTTATCTTAAATCAGATAGAATAGGCATCGTTGTTTTTGCAGGAGAAGCATTTGTGCAACTTCCAATTACTACCGATTATTCGGCTGCGAAGCTGTTTTTGAACAATATCCAACCCGATCTTATCGCAACGCAAGGAACGGACATCGGAAATGCCCTTGGATTATGCTTAAAATCATTCGACTTTGAAAGCCCAACCTCAAAAGCCATTATCGTTATTTCAGATGGTGAAAATCATGAAGAGGAAAGTATAGCCATGGCGGAAGAAGCAGCATCTCAAGGCGTAGTAGTGCATACCATCGGTATGGGTTCCTCAGAAGGAGCTCCAATCCCAATTTATCAACGGGGCCAACGCTTAGGATTTAAGAAGAATCAGGAGGGCAATACGGTGGTAACCAAGCTGAATGAAGACATGCTTGCAGAATTGGCTTCTGTTACAGGTGGCATTTTCGTGCGAGCAACCAATGCTGAAAGCGGAATGTCATACATTTTTGATGAAGTTGAGCGCATGGAAAAGGTCGAAATCGGCACGAAGATTTACACCGATTATGAAGACCGATTTCAGTTTTTACTTCTTCCAGCGTTAATTCTTCTAATCATCGAGTTAATAATTCCCAATACCAAATCAATATGGTGGGAAAAACTGTTTGCTTCGTAGTGAAAATGAAAGCCATTGTTACCTCATATCTTTTTTGCTTGATTGGTCTCACTGCATTCAGCCAGCACCAAAACCAACTCTACAAGGGAAATCAATCCTATATGGACGGTGATTTTGACCAAGCGCAGATGTATTATCAGCAAGCGCTTTCAGGTGATCCCAACATCTATGAAGGCAACTTAAATTTAGGCAACACCAATTTCAGAAAACAAGACTTTGAAGGTGCCACATCGCTTTATCAAAAGGCTACTGAGAACAGCATTGATGCAGCAAAAAAAGCCAAAGCATTGCATAACCTGGGCAATACTTACTTGCAAAATCAAAAAATTGATGAAGCCATAGAAGCATATAAAAGTGCACTGCGCGCGAATCCTAATGCCGATGAAACGAGGTATAATTTAGCCTATGCTCAAAAGCTGAAAAAACAGCAGCAAGAGCAACAAAATCAAGATCAGAATAAGGATCAAGAGAACGAAGAAAAGAACGAAGATCAGCAGGAAAAAAAGGACGATAAAAAAGACAACCAAGAAAAGCAGCAGGATCAGAAAGAAGAAGACAAAGAGCAGCAAGACAAGAAAGATCAACAGGAGCAAAAAGACAATAAAGACCAGCAGAAAGATCAAGAGCAAAAGGCTCAACCCAAAACGATAGAGCTTTCGCCTCGTGAAGCTGAGCAGATGCTCGAAGCAGCTAAAAACGAAGATCAAAAGCTACAGATGCAGCTGAGAAAACAACAAGCCAAAACCAAAAACATCGATAAAGACTGGTGAGACTGATAGCTATCATAACGTTATTGTTGATGCACAGCGGAGTCTTTGCACAAAAGATCACTGCGAAGATTAATCGCACTACTGTTTCTGTAGGCGACAATTTCCAGGTCAGCTTCGATATTGAAGGTGATGGATCAAACTTCAGCGCGCCATCTTTCGAAGATTTCGGTGTGCTCAGCGGGCCCAACAAATCATCGAGCATGCAATGGGTGAATGGAGAATTCTCGAGTAGCCTGTCTTACAGCTATATTCTCCGTGCCATGAACGAAGGTGAGTTTACCATCGAACCCGCGACTATAAAATTTGGCGGGAATACCACGCAATCCAACCCTTTAAAAATCAAGGTACTAGCTTCAGGGCAAAGAGGAACGGCAAGCAGTCCAGCCAACACTAACCAACAGAACCAGCAAACTGATATAAACACTTCTGAAGACCTTTTCTTAAAGCTTTATGTAGACAAGAAAAATGCATTTGTAGGAGAACAGATCGTTGCAACCTATCGGCTATATATGAACACGCAAATTGTCAATTACGGTTCTTCAAGACCTGTTTACAATGGCTTTTATGCACAAGAATTAGAAGTAGATCCCTCTGCTAGTTTGGTCAACGAAACCATAAACGGAAAACAATATACCGTTGCCACCATGAAAAAGGTAGTGCTCACACCTCAAAAATCAGGAGAACTGATTGTGCCTTCGCTCGATATGGAAATGGTTATAAGAGTGGCCGATAAGCAAAAGCGAAGAAGCATGTTTGATCAGTTTTTTGGGAGCTTTAAGAACGTTGAGGTAGAAGTGAAAAGCAACGAAGAAAAGATCAATATATCTCGTCTTCCTGCTGCAGGACAGCCCAAAGATTTCATCGGAGCCGTGGGCACGTTCAATGTAAAAACAGACATCGACAGAACAGAAGTTGGTGTCAATGAAGCCATCAATCTCACTGTAAACATATCAGGTAAAGGAAACCTCGAGTTGATCACTTTGCCACCCATAGAGTTTCCAAACGACTTTGAAACCTACGATCCGAAAACCAAACAAGACATCAGCGTTACCCCTGCCGGGACAAAAGGCTCGAGAACATTCGAATACGTCCTTATCCCTCGTTATGCAGGCGAATTCAAGTTGAAACCGGTAAGCTTTTCCTATTTCGACCCGGAAACTAAATCATATAAGCAGGTAACTTCAGAACCGATTAACTTGAACGTTTCCAAGGAAGATGGCACATATGCCGACAATGGAGCAACTTACATTGCCCCTAAAAAGGAAGATGTGCAGATTATTGGCAAAGACATCCGTTTCATCAAAACAGATGATCCCAATTTAAGACGAAAAGAAAACGGCTTTTATCGTTCCACTCTATTCTATGCCCTATCTGCATTGCCGTTCGTTGCAATGGGAGCATCAATCTTCCTCTTTGGATTTTTCAAAACCCAAAATGCCGATGCCAACGCAGTAAAAAGTAAACGCGCAGGTGGCATTGCTAAGAAACACTTAACGAAAGCCACAAAGTTGCTCAACGGTGAAAATGAGCCCTTCTATGAGGCAATTTCAGTTGCCCTATTCGGCTATATTTCAGACAAGTTGGTCATTCCATTTTCTGAACTGAATCGAGAAAAAATTGACGAAACACTGCGTGCGAAGAATGTTTCAGCAGATACACTTCAAAAACTTAAAAAAGCATTGGATGAATGCGAAATGGTGCGATTTGCTCCTGGTGTGGTAAGGGGAAAGGAAGAAATGCTGAGTGCAAGCAAAGAAATCATTGAAGAATTAGAAGATGAACTTTAGAGTTTTTGTGATATGGATGATGAGCATGCTCGGTCTAGGATTCAGTTCAATGGCCAATGAGGGGCATTATGAAGATTTGTATGCCAAAGCCAATTATGTGTATAAGGCTGGAAACTTTGATTCAGCCAAGGTACTTTACAGCGAGATCATTCAAAACGGGATGGTTTCTTCAGAGCTTTTTTTTAACCTAGGGAACACTTTTTTCAAAAAGGGAAACATTCCAGAGGCCATTCTCTACTTTGAGCGCGCCCTCAGAATAGCACCCAATGATGAGGACATCCAATACAACCTGAATATCGCAAACACTTACATCACGGATAAAATCACTCCACTAGAAAGCATTTTTTTCAAAGAATGGTGGGATTCTATTACGTATGCTTTTTCAGTCTCTACCTGGGCAGTATTATTTATTCTTCTGCTCGCGATAGCCTCTGCTTTAATAACGCTGTATTCAATCTCTTCCCATAGAAAAATGAAACAGTTGGGATTGATCGGTGGAGCAATAGTTTTTGGCATTTCATTGATCGTTCTGCTCATCACCAATTCGGCCTTTCATCGCCTGAATAAAGATCAGGCAATTGTGTTCTCGCCTACTGTTAATGTTAAAAGTGAACCAAGCATAAATTCAACGGATCAATTCGTCATTCATGAGGGATTGAAGGTGGAAATTATAGATGCCGAGGGCGATTGGACAAGGATTAGATTGAGCGATGGAAACTCAGGCTGGTTGCAAAGTCAGTCGATAGAGCGCATATAACTGTCGAAAATTAAGCGATTATATCTCTAAGGCTTACGAGATTCCGAGCTTTAAGAGTTACTTTCGCGCCAACTTTAAAGCAACGCATTATCATGATTGATACCCTTGATATAGAGATTCATAAAACATCAGAATCAAGACTTAACCAAGTAGACTTTGATAATCTACCTTTTGGAAAAGTTTTTGCCGATCACATGCTGGTGGCAAAATATGAAAACGGTGCTTGGTCAAGGGCAAGCATTCAACCTTACGGAAACATTAGTTTATCGCCCGCTTCTTCAATGATTCACTATGGGCAATCCATCTTTGAGGGACTAAAAGCATTCAAAAATGGTAACAATGACGTACTGATTTTTCGCCCAGAAGAAAACTGGAAACGCCTGAAAGCATCTGCTGTAAGAATGTGTATGCCTGAAGTGCCAAAAGATATCTTCTTGGGTGGCCTTCGTCAATTGATCAACTTGGACAAAAACTGGGTACCCAACAACTCTGAAAGTGCCCTATACATTCGACCATTTTTGTTCGCGACTGACGCCCTGCTTGGTGTTCGCCCTTCTGACAGCTATATGTTCATGATAATAACCGCACCAGTTGGACCTTACTATGTAAAACCATTGCATCTGAAAATTGAAACTGAATTTACCAGAGCAGCAATGGGTGGCGTTGGATTTGCTAAGGCCGCAGGGAATTATGGCGCTGCCATGTATCCTGCAATGATGGCACAAAAACAAGGCATTGACCAGCTCATATGGACCGATGCCAAGGAGCATAAATATTTGGAAGAGGCAGGAACGATGAACATGATGGTGGTTATTAACGACCAGTTGATTACACCTCCTTTGAAATCGACTATTCTTCCTGGAATTACTAGAAAAAGCTTTTTAGAGCTTGCTAAGGAAGAAGGCTTCAATGTAGAGGAACGACCTGTCAGCGCTGCAGAAGTGATCGCTGCTGTGGAAAATGGTTCATTGAAAGAATTGTTTGGCGTAGGCACGGCCGCCACGACAGCGCAAGTAGAAAAGCTAACATTTGAAGGCAAAACCTACGACTTACCTTCTAAGGAGCATCGCAATGTTTCGAATACCATCGGACAAAAATTATTGCGCATAAAGAAGGGAATTGATCCAGACACACACGGTTGGAACATGCAGATTTAAGCAGCCCCTGCTCTTGAATTTAATTGTTCGATTTCTTGTGAAAACGAGCGAATAAGTTCTATTTCGAGCTTGTCGTTTCTTCTTTGACGTTTCAATTCTAAACCAATATTACGCACTTCAACCACCAATTCGGTTCCATGGTTTAGTTTGATCAATCGTGCATTCAAGTGCTTTGAAGCCTTGAATCGATACTCAAGCGGTGCTTCAATCTCGAAATTATGGTTATCGCAGTGCAGAAAAGTATATCCTGCTTTTTCTACCACCTTTTGTAGGAGAGTAAAACAAGCTTGACTCCGTGTAGATGTAAAAACAGTACTTTTCATTCGTAGTACAAAGGACGTTGATTTTTCTAACGGCAAGATTAATTAGGTGTGAAATATTTGTTTGATTAATTTGCAATCGAATTGGGGTTAAACTATAGCATATCAGGCAAAGGAAAGACGCTCGTCTTTGTGCATGGTGCATTTATCAATTCTGAGATTTGGATACATCAGAAATCTGAATTCTCGCAAGACTATCAAGTAGTAACAATCGATCTTCCCTCGCATGGTAAATCTTCACCCAAAGCAACAGACGAATACCACGTTGAAGATTTTTCAAATACTGTAGTTGAACTACTTAACGAACTTAAGATCGAAAAATTCACGGTAATAGGCCTTTCTCTTGGGGCAATGATCGCTCAATGCATTGCATCAAAACTGCCGCAACGTGTAGAAGGAATTGTATTGGTCGGGAGCTCAGCATCAATGCGACTAAGTTTGTTGGAAAAAACCATTACAGCTGTACTTTTTCCCAAATGGCTCGCCATGTGGCTCTTCGGCAAGCTCACTATAAAGCAGTTTTTGAAGCTTTCATTTATGATGACTTGGTTCATGCGAGGCAACAAATGGCTTGGTGGACCAGTTACCCGTCAAAAAATCAGGGAGAGCATACAGATGATACACCGCTCGGAGATCAAAAAAATATATGCTGCAGTGCATACTTTTAGAAAGCAAAATCTAAAATCAGGTCACTACCCCGTTATGCTGATCAACGGTCAATATGACTCTCCTGTTATTCATTACCATTCCTTTTATCTGAAAAAAGAACTCCAAGAAAGGGCGAGCATTTATACAGTTCCAAACACAGGCCATGCTTGCAATTTCGACAACCACGAAAGCTTCAACAGCATGCTTCGAGAGTGGTTAATGGAAAAAAGTATCGTATCGGTAGAGGGAAAAATAATTCCGATCAGCGAAACAAATTATACTTCAGAATACAATAGATCGCACGGAAACCGTCTCGCCAATTGATCTTTTTACCCTCAGCAAAGGTTCTGCCATAGTAGGATATGCCGACCTCATATATTCTAACATTTTTTATCCTAGCGAACTTGGCCGTAATTTCAGGTTCGATGCCAAATCGATTTTCCTCTAAGGTGAAATGTTGAAGCAATTCTCTTCTAAACATCTTGTAGCACGTCTCCATATCAGTCAAGTTCAAGTCGGTGAACATGTTAGATAAAAACGTCAAAAACTTATTACCGATGCTATGCCAGAAGAAAAGAATGCGATGTGGATTGCCGCCCATGAATCGGCTTCCATAAACCACATCAGCTACACCCAAAGACAAAGGCTTCAACAGAATATTGTATTCTTCAGGATCATATTCCAAATCAGCATCTTGAATCACGATGATATCTCCCGTAGCTTCTTCAAATCCACGTCTAATCGCTGCTCCTTTTCCCTTATTGTGAGGTTGTTCAAAGTACTTAATGGTACTATCTGCATTGGACGAAATAAACTTCTCAATAGCTCCGCGCGTATCGTCAGAAGACGCATCATCCACGATGATAATCTCCTTCTCAATATCATTCATCAAATTCACCGCCACAACCTTGTTAAGGATAAGGTGAATCGTTTTAGCTTCATTGAAAGCCGGTATTACTACAGATAATTTCATACGGAGGGCGAATATAATATATAGCAGTGCGTTAGTATTCCTAATCTTATTTTTGCATCCATGAGCAAACGGTTATTCTTTTTTTCTGCATTAGCACTAATGTCCATTGCTTCATGCAACATGTGCTACGAATGCACAGTACAAACTGAAGATTTCGGTCCTGTAAGTAAAAATGTATGCGGCAAAGAAAGAACCATAGCAGGATTAATCAATGAACTTGAATCAGACACCGTAGGGAACGGACCTTGGGTCTGCGAAAAAATTTAAGCTTCAGTTTCTTTTTCTGAAGAATCAACATCAACTTGCTCAGCTTCTTTTTTCATGCCTTTGATGGTAAGATCCAATTGCTTCTTTCGAGATTTCAACTCTGCAATTTCTTTGTTCACCGCTTCCATTCTCTTCAAAACCTCCGCTTTAAGTGGATTTGAGTCATTGGAAAACTTGAAAAAATCGAGCTTACCTTCTTCTTGTGCCAAGTTGGTTTGAGCTTCGCGAATTTTCTGACCAATTCGGTTTCGCTCAGACACCAGTGCCTCTTCGGCATTATCGTCTGAGGCGAGCATTTCAAGCTTACTTTCAAAACGCTTTTTGGCTAAATCTTGTTTTGAAATACCCAAGGATTCATATGCTTTTCCTATTAGTTCTTCAAAAGTTTTGTCAATTTTAGCTTTCACTTTTTGTTCTACGTTACCGATGGCAGACCATTCGGATCTCCATTCTGAAATCGCGGATTCTCCTTTTTCTTTGATTCCAACTTTGAGCGCTTCACCAAACTTGTTGAGCAATTGCTCTTTTGCTTTGAGGTTTTCCTTTGCATCTTTTACAAATGCTTCTTCTTCCTTTTTCTTTCGATTGAAGAATTCATCGCAATACTTTCTGAATTCTTTAAAGAGTTTGTATTCCTCATGAGGAAGTAATTTTCCCGCGGTCTTCCACTCTCGTTGTAATCCTTTCAACTGATTGGCAATGGCACCTCGATCCTCGCCTTGATAGATTTCTTTGGCTTTATCAATCAAGCTTTGCTTTTTTGCCTTGGCCTTTTCAAACTCTACGTTGCTCGCTTTCAAAAACGCATCGCGCTTCTCAAAATAGGCATCGCACGCTTTTCTAAACTCGTTCCACACTTTATCGTTCTTGCCTCGGCCAGCATAGCCTATTTTCTTCCATTGTTTCTGCAAACCGATGACCTCCTTCGTCCATGCTTGAACGTCTTTCACATCCGAAAGCTCCTTTGACGCTATTTCTTCAACCTTAGAAACAAGCTCTTTTTTGAGCTTGAAATGACCATCGTGTTCATCTTTTACTTCTTTACGATGCTCTCGAATGCGGTCAAAAACTTTGCTAACTGCTTCCTTGAATGAATCTCGAATTTTTTCCCATTCTTCTTGGAAAGTCGGGCCGATCTGATCCCATTCATCCAAATACTGATGGATTAAAAAATCAACTTGATTGATCGACTTTTCTTGTTCCAATAAGGCTATTTTCTCGATAATCTCTTCTTTGAGCTCTTGATTTTTCTTGAGGTCATTAATTTGTAACTCTCTGTAAATATTGATGTTGTAATAAAACAACTCAATCAATCGGCTGTATTCGGCTTGCAGATCTCTGCGCTCAGCATTTGGCACAGGACCCATTTCATTCCATTTTTGCTTGATGGCGTTGAAACGTTTGTAAGCCTTACCGATGTTCTCTTCATCTTGAATAAGGGACTGAAGTTCAGATATCAATGCTTTCTTCTCGCTCAAGTTCGCAGCTTCCTGCTCTCTGCGTTGCTTATCGATGTCCTTTCTTTTCTCGTGATAGATTGAAAGCAATTCCTCAAAGCGAGCATCATCTGCTTCATTCTTATATTCGAAATCTTCTTCTTTGGCCTCTTCATTTTCCTGGATAAAAACCGCCATCTGGGCTTTACACGATTCCTCTTTCAATGCTTTAAAATCTGCTTGAAATTGCTCAATGCGATCACGATTTGGAGCAAAAGAAGCATCTGCCACCCAGCTCTGAAGTTCATCTACGATTTCTTGTTTTGACATCGTTACCTAATTAGTCGGCAAAAATAGCTTTATGAATGTGAATAGCACCCTCGAACTGCCATTCTTAGCCTAATGTTCATTTAGACTTGCAAGGGTTAATTTTTAGCAAGGTCAGATCCTGATCATACCATGCGCTAACGCTTCGAAATAAAAGCCTTCTGCGAGACATCCGATGTATTTACCTTTGGCCGCTGAATGCTTTTCGTAAACATCAACAATATTGATTTGAGTGAGGATGACTCTAAGTGGGGCGACCTTTTCTCAAAAACATAGCCCACCTACGAAAAATGGTTCCTAAAAGAAGGAGCTAAAGCACGTCCCGGATTTCTTACATCTTCATCGGAATTGAAGAAAAATTTTCCAGAGTTGATGGCCACTTATGAGCATCTATGAGCATTAGCGGGAGGCAAAGATTTAGCATCGCGATACCTTTCGATGTATTGCCCACCGCCTTATATGAGCGGATGCAGCCAAATAGCATGGACAAAAGATGCTCCTTCATTGATTAGAAATTACGATTACAGTCCTCGCTATTTTGAGGAATTGGTGCTTAAATCAAATTGGTTGAAACCAGTTATTGGAATGAGCGATTGCAATTGGGGTCTTCTTGATGGCATCAATGCTGATGGATTGGCCGTTTCATTGACTTTTGGTGGAAGGAGAATAACCCACAAAGGATTTGGAATCCCCTTGGTGGTGAGGTATTGCTTAGAAACTTGTTCAACAACAAATGAAGCCATTGAAAAGCTCAAAGGAATTGAAGTACATATGGCATATAACGTGACCATCTTAGATAAGTACCTCAATTTCGCGACCATATACTTTATTCCTGGTCAAGAGAACCAAGTTACTTTTTCTCCTATCGGCACGAACCATCAAGAAGAAATTACATGGCCTGACTACGCGGCAATGACAAAAACTGTAGAACGCAGAAATATATTGGAATATGCAGTGACGAATCCTTTAGAACCCAAGGAATCAATGATCGCAAAGTTTCTTAAACCCCCATTATACAACACAGCCTTTGAGAAAGCATTTGGCACACTGTATACTGCCTGCTACGACCCTATTAACCTGCAAGTATCCTTTTACTGGCCAGGTAAAATGCTGTTGCAATCATTCTACAGTTTTGAAGAGAAAAAAGTAAGCATCGCTCTGAAAGCAAGCGCCTCTCGTCATCTCGCTTCATGATGGCGCCTATCCGTGGATTTGCTCTGATTTGCCGTATTTAAGCATGACTTCAGCCTCGTATTCGAGAAAAGAGTTCCATAGTTCATCTACATTCAACTCTCCTTCTCCAAGTTTTCGCGCGAAACCTAAAAACATGGTGTAGTGCATGGCCTCACTGCGCATGAGCTCGGCATAAAAATATGCCAACTCTTCATCATTGATGTTTTCAGAAAGCACCCTAAAACGTTCACAGCTTCTCGCTTCTATCATTGCAGCGAGCAATAAAGTATTGATTAAGTGTTGCTTTCGTCCGCCACTTTTGTCTTTAAAAAATGTGCGAAGGTCTCCAACGTATGGATCCTTCCTTTCATAACCGAGTTTTAATCCCCGTTTTTTCAATTGATCGTGGACACGCTGAAAATGTTCCATTTCTTCCCTTGCCAATTCTATCATGGCATCCACCAACTCGGGATATTCAGGAAACTGAACTATTATGGAAATTGCTGCACTTGCTGCTTTTTGTTCACAAAAGGCATGATCAGTAAGGATCTCAGAGATGTTTTTTTCAGCAATATTTACCCATCTTGGGTCGGTAGGCAATTTGAGTCGGAGCATGGATCGTAAAAACTTTGCCGCGAAGGTAAAATGTTACCAAGAAATAGTCGTTTCATCTTCGATATTTGCAATGGTGGTAACAAGAAAATTTGTTTGGTCAATCCTCATCCTCGTTTTTACGATGACAGCCTGCGGCAATCGATGCAAAAGACTTGAGGGTCCTAGGCAGGAATATTTCAGTCCGGTCGGCCGAGCAACGAAGTTTATACTATCGACTCCTGCTGAAATGACTATAGTGAAGGACACCTTGGCAAGTTCACTTTTGGAGGTTATCGCGCAGCCTGAGGTATTCGATGAATTGAACATTGAAACGAGTGAAACCACGTGCGAAGTGAGCATGAATGCATGCTTCAAGGATCAGGAAACAACCTTACTTTCGACACGTATGAAAGAAATCAGGTCGATTGAATTCACTTCTGCTGGTGAAATCAGGTCTGGAGATTTGATCGAACAAGACACTATTTTCATTGAAAATTCAGGCTTAGGAGACATCGACCTTCTGTTGCTTTCTGAGAATGTAAAGGCGAATTCAACTTCATCGGGAAACATCATTCTTGCTGGAGAAACAACCAATCTTACCACAACAAGCTCTGGCTCTGGCGAACTCAGCGCATTCAATCTTTTCAGCGATACGGTTAGAATTGGAAATATTGGTTCTGGTGTGATCGAGGTATACGCCAATAAATACTTGGAAGTGCACTTTTTAAAGCCAACAACTGTACGCTACCGAGGAAACCCAAGCAAAATCAACATTGAAGGAGAAGGCAATTTGGTAGATGCCAATCTTTGATCAAGATTGCTACATTTGGTTGGCAGGCTGAAACATAATTTCAAACAAAGTTTTATGAGTTATTGCACATTGCCGTTTCGCAATCTATTGGTTTTATTGGTGCTTTTTGCTGTGGAAGTCAACAGCGTGTACTGCCAGAAAAAAGATTTTACACTTCAGGATGCTGTAGTAAAACAATACTCCAAATTCTATCCAGATCGCCTTTGGTTGCTCGAGTGGATCCCTGAAACAGAATCCTACAGTTACCTAAAAAGAGATGGTGCAGAGCAAACTTTAGTAGTTCAAGATGTTACAAGTGGCGAGACAAAGAACCTCTTCACCACCGAACAGCTCTCTTCCATGCTGGGTCGTGAAACTCCTTTGCGAGTATTTCCCATGATTTCATGGCTTGATGGCAATCGGTTCAGCTTTTCCGTTGAAAATGAATATTACCTCGTAGATATAGCTCAATCGAAGGCTGAGTTGAAATTCACACTTCCAGAAGAAGCTTCTGAAATCACCTTCAACAAAGATTTCAGTGCATGTGCATTTGTGATGGAACACAATCTGTACTACCTAATGCAGAATGGCACCCAAATTCAAATCACATCTGACGGCAAGCCAGGTATCGTTTACGGACAGTCTGTTCATCGCAGTGAATTCGGCATTTCGGGTGGGTTGTTTTGGGCACCTGACCATAAAAAATTGGCTTTTTACCGAATGGATGAATCGATGGTGGAAGACTATCCCTTGGTAGACATCTCTACGCAACCTGCAAGCTTAAAAAACATTAAATATCCTATGGCCGGTAGAACCAGCCATCACGTAACCCTTGGCGTATTCGATCCTCAAAAGTCGACAACGATTTACATGAAGACAGGCGAGCCGAAAGAACAATACCTCACTGCCGTAACATGGTCACCGAAAAGCGATGAGTTATACATCGGATTGTTGAATAGGGATCAAAATCAACTTCAGCTCAACCGATACAGTGCGGCCACGGGAAGCAAGACTAAAACGCTGTTTGAAGAGGCCGACAATGAGTATGTTGAACCTGAGCACCCATTGTGGTTCATTCCTTCTGATGATGATAAGTTCATCTGGATGAGTGAACGAGATGGCTACAACCATCTTTACTTATACAATACCAACGGAGAATTGCTTCGACCACTTACCATGGGAAATTGGGAAGTACAGGAAATCATTGGTTTTGACGACACAAAAAACTACCTCTTCTTGAAAGGTACCGGAGAAACAACCCAAAGCTTTGATAAAAGAGACGATACAAGAAATGCAACTCAAAGATTCACTTACATATTGGACTACGAATTGCTCGGAACAACCTTGCTGGATGATCGTCTAGGTATTCATACTGCTACACTTAGTTCCAATGGGAAATATCTAATTGAAGATTACAACAGTATCGACACGCCACTCGAAACTAACCTTTGGAGTACTGTAGGCAAAAAGATTCAGGTTTTGCATACTTCAGAAAATCCATTGGATGAATACAACATTGGTAAACCTGAAATTTTCAGTATAGAAAATGGCAACAGTGATCTGCTCTATGCGCGTTTGATCAAACCATCTGATTTTGATCCAGAAAAAAAGTATCCAATGCTGCTATATCTGTATGGTGGTCCGCATGCCCAAATGGTAACCAACAGTTATTTGGCTGGAGCTCCTTTATGGATGTACTGGCTGGCAGAGCAAGGTTATATCGTTGCTACCATCGACAACCGCGGATCGGCCAATAGAGGAATTGAATTTGAGCAATCAACCTTTCGCCAATTAGGAACAGTAGAGATGGACGATCAGAAAAAATTCATTGAATACCTCAGTGATTTGCCGTACATCGACAAAGAAAGAATGGGCATCCACGGTTGGAGTTTTGGAGGTTTTATGACAATGAATATGATGCTAACCTATCCAGGGCTATTTAAAGTTGGAGTTGCTGGTGGCCCAGTCTGCGACTGGTCAATGTATGAAGTAATGTACACCGAACGCTACATGGACACCCCTCAAACCAATGAAGAAGGATACAAGAACAACAACCTTATAGACAGGGCCCAATATTTAAAAGATGACCTTTTGGTAATCCATGGAACCATGGATGATGTGGTGCTTTGGCAACATAGTCAGGCCTTTGTTGAAAGTTGTATTGACAATGGCGTGCAGCTGGATTATTTCATCTATCCTGGGCACGAACACAATGTTGGAGGTAAAGATCGCCTGCATTTGATGAAAAAAATACTTGATTATATCGATGAACGAATCGGAGAACCATAGTATTCTAGAAGCATCAGCACAAAAATTAGAGCGTGAATTAAGACGCTCTTTGAACACGTTTCAAGGATACATTCATGCCTTGTAGGAAGAGCCTCTCGATCAAAAACAAAAGGCGTTCGTGCGCAGGCTGCAGAATGAATCTGATAGAATGAATAGAAAATTGAATGCGTTCAGAATGGTTTTTGATTCTGCACTCAACATTACAGAAAGTGGCGCGAGCGTCTTCAAAACCAGGGAAACTTTCGAGTCTATTCTGGCCATGCTGAAAGTTGACTTTCCTGAAATCAAATTTCAGCTTCACATCGATTCTAAAATTTCTCCTGAAAATTATGGCGAAAGCAGCGTAATAACCGACCTTATTCATGGTGTTGCGGTACTTCTTCTTCAGCATCAATCATCGCATTTAACTTTAAAAGTTCAACTTTCTCAAGTGATCGCAGAGAGCCAATTTGTTGACATTGTATTGGAGGCAACGAATTGCTCTATTGATAAAGATGATCTTATCCATCTTTTTAGGCCAAGAACCAAATCAAAAGGGTCTAGTCAATTCATTACATCCTTGTCTTTTGAGCTATCGCGCAAACTTATTCACCTGAAAGAAATTGAGCCGCTTGTTGAGACCTCAAGTTCTAATCGACTGGATGTAACCATTTATGATGTATGGAAGTCGTTTTCGGATACTGATATATCAAAAGCAATGAGTAAATCGGAAAAAGTCCTAGAAAACCTGCATTTACTGATTGTAGAAGATGATAAATTGAATCAAATTGTCACGGCCATGATGATTAAAAATTTTGGATGGACATGCGATATTGCAAACGATGGCATCGAAGCGCTGGATATTTTCTCACCATCTGTGCATCAATGTATTCTGATGGATATTGAAATGCCTCGTATGGATGGGTATGCTTGCACAAATGAATTGAGAAAACAATACGGAAATGATCTTCCGATCATTGCGTTAAGTGCCTATAATGAGGAAGAAAGAACGTCAACTTACACCTCACATGGACTCAACAATTTCCTATTGAAACGCGTAAAAAAGATATGCTCTATTCAAAGATTAAAGAGGCCGTGCTCAAGCCTCATGAATAAAAGCCTTCTCAAAGGACCTGCTGAGTAATTCAACGGCTCTTATTTTATCCTTCTCTGGCAAATGCTTAGGTGGTCCCTGAGGAGTGTTATTCGCATCAACGATATAGATTCTGCCATCATTGGTATCACGAAGTACGTCTAGCTCACCATACTCCAATTGAAATATCTGACAAAAATCAGCCAGTTTTCTTATCTCTTCTTCGCTTAGCAAATCTTCAACATTCTCGGCTAAAACAGCACGGTCGGGTACATTCTTAAAACGTTCTTGGTTGTTGCGATAATTCAAATAAATATGCGGAATAGTTCCTTTCATCAAAGGAATTCGCAGGTCCATTACTTCCTTATCGTTCACACTGCTATCAATGAATTTCTGATAAATAAACCCTTGTTCTGGTAATGTTGGACATTCAATTTTCTGTCCGTCATGCACTGCATTTTGAAGGCTCTTTTTTACAACCACTCCTTGATGTGTTAGAGGGTCCAGAACAGTGCTATATCCAAAAGAAGCGTGCATTGCTTGATCTACTTTATCCTTCGATATATCGCGATTGAACAGATTAATTACACGGGTAGCCGTTAATTCAGTCAGCGGTTGAAACTCACTTCTCACCGTGTTGTACTCCCAATATATTGCTAGGTTCTTAGAACGTGAAATCTTATTCGTAACCTCAAAACCAAGCTTTTTGGCAATGCGAAAAATGGTGCTTCCCCTACTCGGATAGTGAGGATAAACCAAAATGGTCTTATCAGCATTTCCTGAAATCCTTTGCCTGAACATCGCTGCTCCGGCCATAATGTCCTTCGTGAGCATCTCTGGCCAAGGCATACCTTTTCTATAGCGATTAAAAATGCCCCGTTTGTACTGATTCAAGAAATACATGATTAACGTAAAATATCGTTGAGTTTAGCAATGGTTGACCTGGAAGACCAATCTACAGCACCAAAGTGCTTATAGATGATTTTCCCATCCTCATCCAAAATGAAAGAAGCAGGTATGGCTGGGGCATTGAGCGCTGCAGGAAGAGGCGTTTTGAGCACATAAAAAGGCAGCTGATAGTTGGTTTCTTCAATGAACGATGAAAAAGTAGGTTTGTCTTCGATGTTCAACATAACCAAATGCAATTCTGGAAATTCCGTGGATAATTTTTCGAGTGAGGCAAACTCAGCGATGCATGGAACACACCAAGATGCCCAAAGGCTCAAAAAAACCTTCTTTCCACGAAAGCCGGATAAAGAAACCTGTTCCTCAAGGGTATTCTCAAAACTGATTTGGTAAGCGTAGAGGCTTGATTCGGTAGAGCTCAATCTACTGCCTCCTTCCATCGACTCGAGGTTCCATCGCGTGAATTGCACGTTGACCCATCGGGGTAAGTTGGTGAAGTAAAGCACAGCCATGATGCTGAAAAAGGTTAGATTCTTAACCCATGGCCTGCTCCAAAGTTGTTTGATTCTCAATTCAGCCTATTTTATCCCCATTTTCACAAGGTCGTTCTGTAGAAAGCAAAACTACGCCTTCTTTTGAGTAGACACCCAGTACCAAACATTGACTGATAAAATTAGCAATCTGCTTAGGCGCAAAGTTAACCACCGCCAACACCTGCCTGTCTACTAAATCGTCTATCGAGTGCAGCTGAGTGAGTTGTGCGCTTGACTTTAGCTCACCGATCTCTTTACCAAAATCGATGGTTAATTTATAAGCTGGTTTGCGGACTTCCTTAAAAACCTCTGCCTGCAGAATTGTTCCCACGCGGATATCAAGAGATTCGAAAGAAGAATATTGGGCCATGTCCATTTGATTTGTAATTTCGAAACAAACCTAACGCTATGAAAAGAATTTTTATCCTGTTTTCGTCATTGCTCATCGTGCAAATGCTCAATGCACAAACCACCGTATTCACAGATGACTTTGACAGTGGCACTGCCGCTTGGAACCTAACCGGGCAATGGGGAACCACTACAGCACAAGCCTATAATGGCACAAGCTCGCTCACTGATAGTCCAGGTGGACTATATCTGAATCTTCAAACAACCTATGCTACCATTACTTCCAGTTTCGATTTAACTACAGCATTGGATGCCAATGTATTCTTCAGGGTTAAGTACGATATTGAAAATGGTTTTGATTATTGCTACTTGGAGCTTTCTCCAAATAACGGATCTACATGGACAGTGGTTTCCACATTCAACGGAGAAAACAACCTTGCTACATGGTCAAATTTTTCAGCGAACATCGGTGGGTTTGTTGGCAACAATCAAGTAAAAGCACGTTTTCGTTTCTATACCGATCCTGGATATCAATCTGATGGAATCTTCATCGATAGTATGAGAATCGTTAGTTATAGTGTAGACAATGCTCCACCGCTTATTGTGCATGATCCCGCTCCGCACTTTGAAGGAGATGCCGATACAAATTTTAGAACAGTGACAATAACAGATATTTCTGGTCTTTCCAGTGTCAGCTTATCTTATACGGTTGATGGCGTTGGTCCGACAGTGATCTCACCCATCGACACCAATGGCAACGACTACACCTTCGCCATTCCTCCGCAAACAGCGGGAGCTTATGTAAATTATGTGATTGATGCTGTGGATGCATCAGCTCAGCTTAATGTAGCCACTTCACCCATCTATCAATACATCGCAGGCAATTACATCAGCCATGACAACGCTGTAGTAAGCACCGTAGTCAATTTCACTACAGCACTGACCAGTGGAGCGGCTAATCGAGTGTCATTGGGTTCTGGACTGAGCACCCTTACTACCGCGCTGATCAGAAATTACACAGATATTAACAATCCCAATGATAGCATCGAAGTGCATGTGTGGTCTAATAATGCTGGCCTACCTGGAACAGATCTAATCACACCAATCATGGTTTTCCCTGAAGCTAACCTACTCGAACCTCAAAGAATGACGCGCATTGACCTCAGACCATACGCCAATCAACTCGACAGTTTGACGGGCGATATTTTCATTGGCTTTGAAGTGCCCTCTGGAGGTGCGTGGATTTGCCAAACCACAGGGGGGAATAGCCGTGCAGCAACATACAATGGAAGCACTTGGACAGCGAATACAACCACTACTTATCACTTCAGAGCTATCACAACCAATCCAATAGAGCCACCAACGGCACTATTCAGCTTTGATAACACCAACGACCCAACGATTGATTTTACAGACTTATCGAGTAACAGTCCTACTTCGTGGTTTTGGGATTTTGATGATGGAACCACATCTACACTTCAAAACCCGACCCATACCTTCCCTTTACCAGGAACCTACACCGTAAGCTTAACAGCAACGAATAATATCGGATCCAGTGCTGTGTACTCTTCGAATGTGGTCATTAGCAATGCGCTGCCAATTGCTTCTTACTCTTATGATGACGTCAACGATCCTACCATCGCATTCACAGACAATTCGTTTAATTCACCTACTTCTTGGTTTTGGGATTTTGGAGATGGCTCTACGAGCACAGTGCAAAACCCTGTTCACGATTATGCCTTTGCTGGAGACTATACGGTTTGCCTAGCCGCTACAAATCAATACGGAACAGACTCTGTATGCGGACTTGTAACGGTAATCAACGAGCTTCCTGTAGCCCTTTTTTCGAGTGAAACGGTGGGTGGAAATGTAGTGGAATTCACAAATCTTTCCCTTGAAGGAAGTCCAGGTCCAGCTACTTATCTATGGGATTTTGACATCAACAATGAAACTTCCACAGATGAAAATCCTTCTTTTGACTATCCAAATACGGGTGGAACCTACAACGTCTGCCTCACCGCGACTAATGGCATAGGTTCAAGCGCTCCACATTGCTTAGAGATAGACTTGGATGACCTCACGGTAGGAATTAACGAGCTGGATGCTTCAAATTTCAGCCTTTCTCCAAATCCAACTACTGGATGGGTGAGGTTAAACTTTAATGATCAATCTACGATCGAAGGGTATCAACTATACTCTATAGAAGGAGCTCAAATTCAGAGTGAAAGCAAGCTCGCTACCAACGGCTTAGATATTGACCTTTCATCTGTTTCTAGCGGACTATATTTCTTGGAGTTGAACATGAAAGACAGCAAATCGATCAAGGTTCCGATCGTGAAACAATAAAAAGAATCAATTGACTTTAAAGCCCCAAATCTGGGGCTTTTTTCATTTTAGGCTATCCATGTGGAAATCTTTAACAAACAAATTCTTTAACCTATCGTTAGAGCCCTAACCTTTGTCGAATACAGCTCGTCAAACAAATTGAAGCGTGTAGATTTGAACACAGCTTGAAATAGCAAAGTCATGAATAGAGAAATAGGAGTACGGGAGAAAGCCTTAACCATAAATCTAGATCAGAGTATTTACGGTTCGTTTGCTGAAATTGGCGCAGGACAAGAAGTATCGGCAAATTTTTTCTCAGCAGGTGGTGCGTCAGGAACAATTGCCCTTACCACTTCTGCGTATGACATGAAAATCTCAGATTCCATTTATGGAGCTTCTAAAAAATATGTTGCTGAGCCGAGACTCATTACAATGTTGGATAAAGAATATTCCAACCTTTTAGGCAAACTCGAGCATAGAAAAGAAGACACCCGTTTCTTTTCATTTGTGAACACGGTTGAAATTCTGAACTACTACAAAACCAATAAAGGACATGGTTGGTTTGGATTGAGGTTTCAATTGAAGCCGAATACACCTCCCAATGAATGTGTATTTCATGTCATCATGCATGACAATGATGGCTTGCTCCAGCAGAAGGCCTTGGGACGCGTAGGTGTTAACTTGATTTACGCGGCTTATAAATACAGCGACAATCCTGAGATGATGCTCAATAGTCTATTGGATGGACTAGGACCAGGCAGAATTGAAATAGACATGTTCAGGCTTTCAGGTCCTGATTTTGAACAAGTGGATAATAGGATTTTGAGTTTGTTGTTGGTGAAGAATGGCATGACAGACGCTGCATTGTTCGGTCCTAATGGTGATGTACTTCAAGCATCACAAGCATTGTACAAGAAGAATATTCTCGTTCTAAGAGGAAGATTTAGACCCTTAACTCATGTCAACCTCGATATGCTGAAAATGGGTCTGAAAGAGTTCAGAAAAGAGGAAGATATTGATGTTGATCGAATACAAGTGCTCTTTGAGCTTACGCTAAAGGATTTAAGCGCTGAAGGACGAATAGACGAAAAAGACTTTCTAGATCGAGTAGATATCATCGGAAGTTTAGGATATACCGTTCTGATCTCGAATTACCAGAAGTATTACACCTTGGTGTCTTACCTCAGCGATTCTGTTAGAAATAGGAAAGTGGGCGTCATTTTAGGAGTAGATAACCTCATTCAAATTTTTGACGATAAGTATTACGATCGTTTGAAAGGCAGACTTCTAGAAGCTTACGGAATTCTTTTCGGTAGAAACGTTAAGGTTTATGTGTATCCAGCACTTCAAGAGGATGGTGAAACATTGAAAACCCTTGACGATTTGAAGTTTGAGGACCCCTCAATCAATCTCTTGATCGACTACTTAAGAATGAAGGGTAAGATCGAGCAAATCAGATGCTCCAATAAGGATATTCTACACATTTTTTCAGATCATGTGGTAAGAAAAATCAAAGATTGTGAATACGGCTGGGAGTATATGGTTCCGAGTATCGTTGGCAAAATGATCAAAGAAGGAAAACTCTTTGGGTGGAAAGAAATGGCCGAAAAAGAATAATTGGAAGTGATGTTGATCCGAGCATTTATTTTTCTTCTGATCCTAAGTCAATCGCTCTCTAGCCAAGCACAAAGTCCGTCATTAGAGCTCTTAGCTCAATACATGGAAGGCAATTTCGATTCAAGGGCACAAGCCAAACAGGACACCAATTTTTTGGACATTACTTTGAAAATGTCGCGTATCTGGGAAGATGAACCCAATGTAGTTTGGCTTTACGTTGAACAAGCAGCCTCGAACAACCTCAATAAGCCGTATCGACAACGTATATATCAGTTAGTGGAATTGGCGGAGGGCAAGTACGCCAGCCATGTATTCGAAATACCCAATGCAGAGCGGTATGTAGGAGCCAATAAAAAACCCAAGCTACTTGAAGACTTGTCCATCAGTGACCTGATCATGCTGGATGGATGTCAAATAGGATTGCACTTTGCTAAGGGAGCGTTTAGGGGCGCTACTGAAGGTAAATGCCCGAATAATTGGAGTGGCGCATCAATTGCTACGAGCCAAGTTGAAATCTACAAAGACAAACTTATCAGTTGGGACAGAGGATGGACCGAAGATGGCAAGCAAGTTTGGGGCTCAACGAAAGGCGGATACATATTTATTAAAAAGTAAGTCGTCCTTTCCAGGTCATGTATTCCTGAAAAGGTTCTTCATCAGGAAGATCTTTGAAAATACCAAAAAGGGTTGAACCACTCCCAGTCATAGAAGCATAAAGCGCTCCGCGATTGTATAGTTCCTCTTTCACATCCCTAATTATCGGATAGTTCGGAAAAATACTTGCTTCAAAATCATTGACAAGAACATCCTTCCAACCATCAACATCTATACTCGGAATCATCTCTAAATCGATGGCTGGAGGTGAAGGATTAACGCCAGCATAAGCCTCTTTTGTAGAAATATGAATATTCGGATTGACTATTAATATGTAGTAATCACTTAAATCTACATCGATAGGTCTCATCCTCTCTCCCCTTCCAAAAACAAACATCGGTTTGTTTTCCCAGAAAAACGGACAATCACTTCCAACCTTTGCTAATAGATCCTTCGCTTCAGCATCAGAAATCCTTAATTGGAAGTAGTCTTTCAGCGCCTTCAAGGTAAAGGCAGCATCAGCACTTCCACCGCCCAAACCTGCTCCAATTGGTAACGTCTTGAGCAAGTGGATATCCACAGCAGGCATGTTAAACCACTCGTCAAGCAGCTGATATACTTTGATGCAAAGGTTGGAGTCAACGTTTCCTGGAATAGGAATTCCATAACTGGTAAATCGCACCTTGCCCATTTCTACTTGCGATTGAATTTGAGAAAAATCACTTGGCGACTCGCCTCTTTCGATGATTTCGAGCGATTCATGCCATTGCACAGGATAGAATATGCTTTCAATATTATGAAGGCCATCTAGCCTTTTACCGGTGATAAAAAGACCCAAGTTGATTTTTATGTTCGGAAATACGAGCATTTAGCGGTGCGAAGATTGAATTTTTTACAGCTGCCTCCTTAAAATTTATTTCCACCTTTTCATCTTCATCTTTCAATACAGTATTGACTAAGTTTGAACTTAATTACAAGGATGAATTATGGCAATTTGGTTTCAAGAAGTAGATGCCGGACGTGCAGATCAAATGAAAAGAGGAACCCTCTTGGAAACCCTCGATATTCGAATCACAGAGTTGGGTGATGATTTTATACGTGGAGATATGCCGGTAGACCATAGAACTGTTCAACCATATGGAATCTTGCATGGAGGAGCATCTGTTTCGTTGGCAGAGAGTTTAGGCAGCATAGGAGCTCACCTCACAGTTGATCCGAATAAGTTCTTTTGTGTCGGCATGGAAATTAACGCCAATCATTTGAGACCGGCAACAAAAGGTCGTGTAATAGGTACGGCAAGACCAATTCACAGAGGAAAATCATCTCAAGTTTGGAGCATTGAAATAACCGATGAAGAAGGCAATATGGTCTGTATTAGTCGCATTACAATGGCAGTTGTTCCAAAGGATAAACTCTCTAAGTAAAAGCATATTTTAAAATATCAATCATGAGTTGGATAGAACAAGATTTAGGAGATGGCAAGTCAGCATTGTCATGCACATTCGAATTTTTTGATTTTCAAGAAGCGTGGAGCTTCATGTGTGAAGTGGCAGAATTGGCCGAAGAGCATCAGCATCACCCCAATTGGACCAATGTATACAACCGTGTAACCATTCTTCTAAGTACACACGAAGCAGGTAATATCATCACAGAAAAAGATAGAAAACTTGCAGAAGCGATAGACGCCCTGGGTTAATGGAGGTAATCAAGCTGCATCAATTTACAGCACATAGCGCTGCACTGTATGCCTTGGCAAAGGGAAGAACACCGCATACACTGTTCAGCGCTGGTGGAGATCGTGTGGTTGCGGAGTGGAATCTTCAATCGGGTGAAATCAATCCATTTGCCATTCGCACAGAAGCTACCATTTACAGCCTATTGAACATAGGCGATCAATTGCTTATCGGAACCAGCAAAGGAAGTATGCATGTGATTGATTTGGCTTCAAAGAAAGAGCTGAGGCATTTGAAACTGCACGATAAAGGAATCTTTCACCTGCATGTTGATCAGACTCATCGTAGAGTATATGCTGGCTGTGCGGATGGATCGGTGAGCATATGGGACCCAACAGATTGGAGTCTTTTGTGGCATTTAAAGTTGACCTCTGAAAAAATCAGACGTGTGGCCCAAAATGCTGACGGGTCGCATACATCGGTGGCATGTGGAGATGGTTCGTGTGTTATTTTAGAAAATGAAAACCATCGAGTGATCTATGAATTTGATGCGCACGAGGAATCATGTAATAGTTTGGCCTTTTTACCTAACGGTAACCTTGTTACTGGAGGAAAAGATGCGCACATCAGGGTATGGAATGGCAACAATGGATTTTCCTTGATCAAGGAAATTCCTGCACACAACTATGCAATATACGACATCCTTGTGCAAGCAAATTCAAAATGGATTGCCACAGCCAGCCGGGATAAAACAATCAAAATTTGGGATTTAGACCTCAATGAAAAACCCGTTCGATTGGACCGAGCAAAAAAAGGAGGCCATCTCAATTCCGTAAATGGCCTCTTGATGCTTGATGGTGATCAGTTTGCATCTTGCAGTGACGATCGAAGCGTCATTCTGTGGCAGGTAGAATCGAATTAATCTTCATGCTCCCTTCCTAATATAGGATTCACAGAACGCTGGGCTTCGAGTTCTTTTTGCTCCTCTTCAAACTTTTCCAAATAAATCGGATTAAACCCTGTTTTGAAATCAGGTTTACCCGCCTCTACCCATGCCGAATACCACAAACTTCCCACTGTGATGATTGATGCCCTCATCCTGCGTTCAACCATCCCGTTCATGCTCAAATGATATTCCAATGAAAAATCACGCGAGTATGTTTTTACGGTGGAGTTACCTCTTTGATCAAACGCATACTTACCATCGGGAGGATATGTTTCTGTCAATTTTCTTTCAAATAGAAGTACTGAGTCTACAGCTCCATTGCTCGATTGCACAGCATCCCAAATGTAATTTATGGGCGAATCAATATACTTGGCTTTACCCGTAAAGAAATCGTAATCTTCTGCATATAATTCGGGTAAGCGCGACTCCCAAAAACCATGAATTCCTTTCTGATTGGTGAGCTGACCGTTATAGTTTTCCGTGGTGTGGAGCGGCACGTGCGCATCGGCAATGTAGTGACCTAGATCAGCCGACACTTTTAACGCATATGCTAAATCCTTGTTTTTAAAGGCATATACCAACCTTCTGTACATCACCTCAACATGCCAAGGCACAATGCCGTATGCTTGAAGTGTATCTTCCGAGAACTTTTCTACAGCTTCATCCCATTCACGAGGAACTTCATCAAATGGATTATCACCATAATGATCAATATCGATGTAGTGGCGTGGAGCTTCTTCTTTGACGACATACCTTCTCATATCAGGATCAACTGCATGTGAGGTTACAAACTCAATGTTGTCCTTGTAAAAGACCATCAACTCTGTGGGGAGCGTATACACCGCCATTCTGTTGATACTTCTATGGCCAAAAAAACCCCAGCAAAAAACGCTCGAGGGAATCAATATTAAAGAGAGTAAGAATCCTAATTTTTTGGGCATAATCGAAAATAGCCATTCCAATGCACAGAAAATCCGACTCCTATGGAATTAACGAATACTTAAAGCGAATTACTTCGAAAAAGGAAACTTCACCACGCGCGCAGGAAGCACTTTATTTCTGATGATAATATTTACTTCAGAGCCTTCAGTGAAATAAGGGCGATTGACATATCCCATAGCGATTGCTTTGCCCAATGACGGGGCCATGGTACCGCTTGTAACTTCACCAATAACATCTCCCTCTTTGTTTTGGATTTCGTAGCCGTGTCGTGGAATTGGACCTTTTTCCAACACCTCAAAACCAACTAATTTTCGAGAAACTCCGGCCTCCTTTTCTGCTTTGAGTGCTTCAGAATTGGTAAAGTCTTTCGTGAACTTGGTGATCCAACCCAATCCTGCTTCTAAAGGAGAAGTTTCATCGTTGATGTCATTACCGTACAAACAAAATCCCATTTCCATGCGTAGCGTATCTCTAGCACCCAATCCAGCTGGCATAATGTTCTGACCCTTTCCAGCTTCAAATACAGCGTCCCAAATTTTCTCAGCCACACCATTCTTAAAATAGATCTCATAACCGCCAGACCCAGTATAACCGGTAGTGGCCACAATAACATCTTCTACCCCAGCAAACTTGCCTACTTGAACTGTATAATAAGGCATGGATGCAATGTCTAAATCAGTCAACGACTTTATTGCATCTGTTGCTTTCGGTCCTTGAATCGCCAACAATGAATATTCATCCGATCGATCCACCATTTTCACATTATTGGTATTGTGTTTTTGAATCCAATTCCAATCTTTTTCAATGTTTGAGGCGTTCACTACGAGCATGTATTCGCTTTCACCTAGGCAATAAACAAGTAAATCATCAACGATTCCACCATTGTTATTCGGCAAGCAAGAGTATTGCACTTTACCTGGAGCTAACTTGGAAGCATCGTTGGAAGTAACGCGTTGTATTAAATCTAGGGCACCTTCACCACTTAAGAAAAACTCACCCATATGGGAAACATCAAACACGCCAACATTCTCTCTCACGTTCAAATGTTCTGCTCCAAGGTTTGAATATTGAACAGGCATATCGTATCCAGCAAAAGGGACCATTTTTGCTCCAAGGGCAATGTGTTTTTCGTAAAGGGCAGTCTTTTTCATAATGTGATTTATTGCGGCCGCAAATGTAATATCAATGTGAACTTTTATACACCTAGAAGGGCATCGAATAGCGAAAGGTATTTCTGGCCATTCGCATTTACCGAATAAAGCTCTTCCACCATGTGTCTACCAGCTTGCCCAACCTCTTGTCTAAGCTGCTCACTTTCAACAAGTGCAGATATTTGATCGAACTATTCATCCTCATTTTTGGGCAAGAAACCATTTCTACCAGACTGAATGATTTCTGTATTGACGCCTACAGGCGACATCAAAGTTGGGATTTCTAAAGCCATATACTGCAAGCCCTTCAATCCACATTTGCCTTTGGCCCATTCGTCATCAGGTAGAGGCATTATACCAATATCCATGGCGCAAAGGTCTTCTATTTCAGTAGTCGCATTCCAAGCTTTTCCTTGAATACCGAGTTCTTCGTGCACGTAATTGCCATCGCCAACTACAGAAATAGAAATTCGATCAGCATATTTTTCTTTCAACCGTTACAGCACAGGAACCGCTTGATTGAAATGCTGAATCGTGGTGATACTTCCACTCCAACCTATTGTTACAACCCCATTGACCATCCTTTTCAATAGCGGCTTATATGAATCCGTATCTATCGTAGTTGGAATAATGGATACATTCTGATTGTATGCTTTAGCATAATCGGCCAAATAACTATTGCCTGCGATTATATGGTCTGAAACGGAAATAATTTTTGCAGTTTTTCCAGCATTCTTCAAAAAATTCAAGGCCTTATTCGCCTCGGACACGTTGCTCAACCAAATGCTGTCGTCAAAATCAAAAACGAGTTTGGCCTTACTTTTAGCAAACTTTCGTTCGAAGATTGTGGTTCCCGTCATGAATGCTTCTCGCTGAACAAAGATGATATCGAAAGAATCTGCTCGCACAACATCGGCCTGTCTTCTCTTAAAACTTTTCGCCACTACGCGTGCCTTCTTGTCTATGTTACCCTTAGAGTAAAATACTTTATCGTCTTCTTGATCAATAAGAAATGACAATTCACATTCGTAAACGTTCGCTTCAAAAAGCGATAAATATTGTTCAAAACGAAAACGTTGTGAAGGAGATCTATTCAGCCGGTGCTGAGCAATAAAAAGAATCTTATGCTTTGCCATTAATTATCTATTCTCCAGGCTGATGGTAGATTTTCAGTAATTTCAATATTCTCAAAGCGTGAGCTTTCTCTAGAACCCACTTATTTGGCCCACTTGGCCATTCTGTTGATTCCTTCTTGCAACGGAGTGTATTCACTTACATTAAAAATCGATCTCACTTTAGAATGATCAGCATAGGCATGCACGACTTCATTGCGCGGAGGCAGATGTTTCAATTCCCCTTTGTCGTTCATTCCGTTCATAACAGCTTGAGCCAACTCCACCACTGTATATTCCTGATCAGCACCGATATTGAAAATTTCATTATAAGCTTCTTTGACCTCTACAGATTTGGCAATTACTGGTGCCACATCATCAATGTAGCTGAATGCTCGTGTTTGCTTTCCATCGCCAAACACAGTCAAGCTTTCGCCCTTCATCAATTGATTCATAAAAATGCCGACCACATTTCGGTAGCGATCACCTATGTTTTGAAACTCACCGTAAACATTGTGTGGCCTAAAGATGATGCTTTGTTACGTGAGCTCCGATAAAACCAGCTCCACCGGTAACCAATGCCTTCATGTGTAAGAATTTGCCCCAAAAGTAGCTTTATTGAAATATACCGAAAAGCAAATCATCCATGGATTGAGGACATGTAAATTAGAATTCGCTCAGAGGGTAAAGGCATCGCGTCTAATCCAACCGGTAAGACTGATACGCGTTTTTTTCGCTTCCAATACTTCATGCAAAACTTGATCGCTTCTGAAGCATACGAGCCTGCCGTGCAATGGCTCGATATCATTGTATGAGGCATCATCATTGTGCACCCTAAGTTCGCCTCCATCTCCTTTCTTCCAATCTTTATTGAGGTAAAGCACAAGAGAAAAGACACGGTTCCCATGATCGCGAAATTGATCAAGATGTGGAGTGTAAAAAGCTCCAATGGGATAGACAGCAAAATGTAATTCAGTTCGCTCGAGATGCACTCGAAAAAACTCCGACAAATAGGTTCTCAACCCATCAACGAAGCCCCAATATGCCGCAAGCGCAAGAGACGTATTCTCTTTACTTAACCAAAACACTTTATCTCCCCTAACTTCTGAAACTCTCTGTTTAGCAACACCTTTTCCAATGCTAGCCTCCGTGAATTCGCCATCCCGATATTCCGAAAGAGCTTCACTGGACAGCTCGTCTAGGATTGAATGATCAAGCACATCGTCCACTACCGCAACTGATTTGGAGAGAATTTGCTCCGCGATGCTTTCAAAAATTAGATGTTCCAATCAGCTTATTTTTGAACGCAAGGTGAAATATTATTCGACTCATGAATCACCCCAAATAAAAAAATTGAAGAACATTTATTCCACAGAATTGATATCGATTATTATGCCGGCAAAAAATGCATCAGCTTGGATTGCAGGCTGCTTAGAATCGATTATTCAGCAAACTTTTACCAATTGGGAATTGATCGTGGTTAACGATCATTCGACAGACGAAACAGAAAGCATAATTGAAAACTATGCTGAAAAGGAGACACGAATAAAGTTATTTCGAAATACAGGTAAGGGAATAATTGACGCGTTAAACACGGCATTGCATTGCACAAATGGCACTTGGATCACCCGGATGGATGCGGATGACATCATGCCGATGAACAAACTCGAGCTGTTGGCCGCAACACTTAATTGGAACTCAATGGCAGTTGCTACAGGCAAAGTAAAGTACTTCTCGGAAAAACCAATTTCAAAAGGGTATTTAGAATATGAAGCATGGCTGAACGAACGCATTGATCGCAATGACCAATGGGATTGGATCTATCGTGAATGTGTTATCTCCAGCGCCAATTGGCTTACGCATAAGAGCAATATTCAATTTAAAAGCGGAATTTATCCGGAAGACTATGCACTGACCTTTCATTGGTTCAGCAATGGAATGACCATTTTGGGCGCAAACCAGATAACTCACCTATGGCGCGAACATCCATACAGAACTTCTCGAAATTCAGATCATTATCAGCAAGCTTCGTTTTTCAAACTAAAAATCGGTCAGTTTCTGGAACATTCCAAAGACTTTAATAGACCACTTGTGGTACTGGGGCATAATCAAAAGTCGAGGATCACGATTGAAATTCTTAAAAACAGTGGGGTTCCTTTTCATCATATTCAAGCAGAGAATATAGATCAATTTCAGCACATTGAAACACCTCAAGTATTGGTGGCGATATTCCCTAAAACAAAAGAAAAACAATCGGTTGAGGAACTCTTAATAAAAAAGAATTTGACGATGGGTCAGGATTGGTGGTGGTTATAACGATGAAAAGAACTCGATTGAAAATGGCCTCCCTATCTTTGGCGAAAATTGTTCAACCACACTCTTATGTCCGATACAGCTCCTTGTCCTAAATGCAACTCTGAATATGCTTATTCTACCGGTGGAGAATTGATGATGTGCCCCGAGTGCGGGCATGAATGGAATCCAACAGAATCAGAGAAAGAAACGCTCGAGACCGTAATCAAAGATGCCAATGGCACGCCACTTTCAGATGGAGACAGTGTAATCGTGTTGAAGAACCTTCCAGTAAAAGGAATGCCTCAACCAATAAAAGCCGGCACCAAGGTGAAAAATATCCGCTTGACCGATGGTGACCATAACATTGATTGTAAAATTGATGGCTTTGGCTCGATGGCGCTTAAGTCAGAGTTTGTGCGAAAAGCTTAATTCTAAATTGACTGATTTCCCTATCACTAAATAGTCTGAGAATTTAGAAGGTTCATTTTTTTGAATGCTTTCCATTCAAACTCTGAAATGATATTTTGCATAAACAACTTAAATGTTCCACATTAGTTAAGTTTATTCAAATCGCTTGAATACCTTTGTTTACTAATGGTTTCTAGAAAATATCTTCGTTTACTATTTGGCCTAGCCCTCATTTTCTGCACGCTTAACCTCAGCTTTCAATGTTGGTCATCAACCCTAGTTTCTCCCGAAATAAGTGAAGAGATAGAGCAGGTGTTGGAAGATGACTTCCCTATTGAAGCCATTTTTTCTCAAGATAGTATGAATCACAGCAACGCAGCAGACATTATACCCATGTCTGCGACACTATTGTCTGAAAGCGGCTACCAAGCATCCCACTTTTTTGAAATAGACTCTCCGCCTCCTGAACAGCCGATTGCATGAGGAACCTCAGGTTTCAAATTTTTAGTTTTCATCCATCTTTCTATTTCAAATCGCAATCATGTTTAAGCATTTCGGAAATGACCTTTCGGCAGGTCTTGTAGTATTTTTAGTAGCTGTGCCACTCTGTTTAGGAATTGCATTGGCATCAGGAGCACCCTTGTTTTCGGGCATCATTTCAGGCATCGTTGGTGGTGTAGTGGTAGGAATTATCAGCGGTTCAAAATTCGGAGTAAGCGGACCTGCTGCTGGGTTGGCCGTGATAGTGGCGGATGCCATTTTCAAGTTGGGGACCGGCGGCGATGGCGTCTTTTCTTTAGAGAAAGGATTTCCCCTTTTTTTATCTGCGGTAGTAATTGCCGGATTCATTCAGTTGGTATTGGCATTTGCAAAGTCGGGAATCATCGGTTATTACTTTCCAAACTCAGTAATCAAAGGAATGCTCACCGCGATAGGAGTAATAATAATTTTGAAACAAATACCCCATGCATTGGGTCATGATGTCATTGCAGAAGGCTTTGATGGGTTTTGGCAAAAAGACGGTGAGAATTCATTTACTGAATTGATGATTGCATTTGGTGATGTGAATCCAGCTGCACTTTTTGTCACCATAATATCGATGCTAATTTTGATTATTTGGGAACAAAACTTCATGAAGCGCATAAAACTGTTTACTATCATTCAAGGCCCACTGATTGTCGTTACGCTTGGTATTCTATTTACTAGACTTTGTCTTCACATTGATGCCTTAAACTTTGAACCAGACGAAATGGTAGGCATTCCGCTCATTTCGGAAGCAGGAGGATTCTCAGCTTTGTTCACTACACCAGATTGGAGTATGATTTTCAAGAGTGAGCTTTGGATAATTGCATTTACTATAGCCATAGTGGCGAGCCTCGAGACGTTATTATGTGTAGAAGCAACGGACAAAATGGATCCTGAAAAATCTATCACGCCTACCAATAGAGAACTGATAGCTCAGGGTATAGGAAACATCACTTCCGGATTCATAGGGGGATTACCTGTTACACAAGTTATAGTGCGCAGTTCAGCAAATATGCAGTCGGGTGGAAAAACCAAAATGGCCGCGATTATTCACGGTATTTTCATCGCCATCAGTGTTTTCATCTTGCCAGACATCCTTAACATGATTCCACTTTCGAGCTTAGCCGCGATCTTGATTATGGTGGGATACAAATTAGCTAAACCAGCAATCTTCATTGAATTGTCAAAGAAAGGGCGCGATCAATTCCTCACCTTCATGATCACTTTCCTAAGTATCGTATTCACAGATCTTCTAGTAGGAATTGGCATTGGATTGGCCGTTGGCTTCTTTATGATATTATGGAAGAATTTCTCCACACCGTTTAGTTTCAGCGAAATCATCGGAGAAGGAAAACCAATCGAAATTGTGCTCTCCGAAAATGTAACATTCCTCAACAAAGCAAGCATTCTTCAAGCTTTGAATGCCATCCCAAGCAATAGCGATGTTTTGATTGATGCAACTATGACGCACTACATTCATCCTGACGTCATTGAAATTATCGAAGATTTCATGATAAAGGCCAATAAACATAACATAAAGGTGAAAATCGAAGGTGATTTTAGGGAAGTGAATAAAAATCACCTGGCCTTTTTTCTGAAGAAAGTATCGAAAGATGGAGATTATAAAACTCCTTACTTCGAGACCATATTTAAGAATTAGTATATCTTAATCGAGGTGGTAAATCTCCATTATGTGTTCCAATAGTTTTGGGAAGTTGATGTTTAAATCAATCAGCCCTCCTGAGTGGATATCAAAAACCCATCCATGGACTGCAATTCCGCGCTGGCGGAAAGCGGTTTGTACAACCGAGGTTTTAATCACATTCACACATTGCTCTTGAACGTTCAGCTCAACCAAGCGCTTGTATTTTAGCTCTTCGTCTTTAATGGTGTCCAACTCGTTTTGGTGAATGCGATAAACATCACGAATGTTTCGTAGCCATGGATTAAGGATACCTAAATCTGCCGATTGCATGGCCGCCTTCACACCTCCGCAGTAATAGTGACCGCACACCACGATATGATTCACTTTAAGGTACTTCACCGCATATTCAATTACCGACATCACATTCAAGTCTGTATTCGGCACCATGTTCGCAATGTTGCGATGCACGAAAGCTTCTCCCGGCTGAATACCCATAATATCTTCTGCAGTCACCCGACTATCAGAGCAACCGATGTAAAGGATCTCCGGACTTTGTCCTTCCGATAAGTTTTTAAAATAGTCCTTGTCAAGGCCTAATCTATCATCGACCCACCTTTTATTGTTTTCAAATATTGTTTTGATATCCATAGTCATTGGTTGAGGATTTTGGGGTTCTTTTTAAAAGGCTGACAATATAAATAAATGAGCCTAACCTTAGATTCGATCAAGAAAAGAAACACAAATACTGAATTTCGAAAATGCCTCCTGGCTATTAATCGCAAATTGCATCGCATCGCCTTCTGAAAACTTAGTCGTATTCTCGATTTCGGCATGAAGAGCTTTTAAATCAGGATTATTTAAGAATTCCTTTCTTTCCTTTTCAGTAAATGTCAAGCTTATCAGTAAATAATTGCTTTGAGGAATAAGATAAAACAGATCTCTCTTGCCATTATTCACAAAAAGCACCCATCCCGTTCCTTTCAAGAAAATCCATTCCTTCTTGCAATGATTGGTTATTTTTTCAAGGTCTTCATACCACTCATAGGAATTGCCCAACACGTTTTTCAGGGCTGCTTTCTTAGGTGTTTCCTTAGGATCAAGAATCGGCTTCATGCTCGATTGGATTGAATTATTGACACGAGTTTCCAAGCCAACCATGCCATTGGAACATATGCCAGAACGAGGTCAGTGGCATTGAACCACATTGGTGCAGGCAACATGAAGACATTCATTGCACCACCAATGAAGAAGAAACCTCCAATGGCTAGAGCGAAGAGCATTTTATAACTTTTAGCAATCAAAGAAGCTACTACAGCACCAACCAATGTTCCAATAGCGTGAGCTAAAAAGGGCATGATGAAATGCTTCGGTTCGAATAGATGCATCGATGCGGTGAGTCCTTCCATTGTAGTCACATCTGCCCCTTCCGGAGGTGGGATTACTGATCCGCTGATCATGATTAAGCTCATATTGGCAATACTTCCTAATACTATTCCAGCGATAACCGCGAGTACATTTACCAAAACAGGTTTCATATTAAAATGAATTTTGGGGAAAAATAAGGCATTCTCTTTTCTCTAGAGGCATTTTCCTATATTTCCACAAATCAACACAACCTCTTTTGAACTGGAAAGCCATCAACCGATCTATTGGGCCAGGATTGCTCTTTGCGAGTACTTCCATTGGCGTTTCGCATTTAGTACAAAGCACAAGGGCTGGGGCTGAGTTTGGCTTTGCTTTGGCAAGCATCATCATTGCGGTGAATGTTTTTAAGTTTCCGTTTTTTGAGTTCGGATCGCGTTATGCTGCTGCCAAAGGTGAAAGTTTGATTGACGGATACAAGCGATTGGGAATGGTGCCGCTTTGGATCTATTTTCTTGTCATCATATTATCTATGTTTTTCGTGAGTGCGGCTGTTGTATTTGTTACCGCGGGTTTCATGGACAATCTTTTTGGGATAAGCCAACAATGGCCTGTGCTTCGTTTACTGCCATCGTTCATCATTTTTGCTGTATGCTTTGGCATCCTCTATTTCGGAAAGTTCAGCACTTTAACCGAAGTAATCAAAGTAGTTGGAGTTGTTTTACTCGTTTCAACCTTAATCGCATTTGTTCTTACTCTGATTCATGGAAAAGAGACCATGATTGAAGGTTTCGTTCCACCAGAAATCTTCTCGGACAGCAGTATTTTCTTCATCATTGCATTGATGGGCTGGATGCCCACAGCCTTGGATCTTTCAACCTGGAATAGCTTGTGGACGCTTGAAAAAATGAAAGACCCAGAAAACGCTCCCACCTTCAATCAGGTTATTAGGGAATTCAATTGGGGATATTGGATTACCGCAGCGCTTTCCTTGTGCTTCTTAACTCTCGGAGCCTATTTGATCTATGGCACCGGCATCGAAATGGCACAAGGAAGTTCTGCTTTTGCCAATTTCATCGTTAACCTATATGCCACCTCTATCGGTGAGTGGAGCTATTGGATCATTGCCCTGGCATCCTTCTCAATCATGTTTGGAACTTCGATTGGTGTGCTTGACGGCTATTCAAGGGCGCTGAACCACACTACCAGTTTGATCTTCAAATCAGCACAAAAAACCTCTCAATTCGGCTATAGAATAGCCATCGTCTTAATTTCTGCTGGTGCTTTTGCCATCATCCTATTCTTCATGAATCAGTTTAAGCAATTGATTGATTTGGCTACCACCACTTCGTTCGTAGTGGCACCTTTCATTGCAGTAGCAAATCTGAAGCTGGTTACCGGAAGCCTGATGCCGAATCAACACAAACCTTCTTTCCTAATGCGCGCAACTGCAGTAATGGGAATAATATTCCTGACTGGATTTGCTGCATTCTATTTATGGAAGCAATTCTTCTAGGCTAGGTTCACACCAAACAAATATCCAATCAGCGCAGTAATGCCCATGGTTATTGTCCCCCAGAATGTGATCCTCAACACCGCTCTTCCAATGCTCGAACCACCTGTTTTGGCAGCAAACGAACCCAGCAAAGCCAAAAAAAACAGTGGTAAAGACGTATTGCAAATAAACCATGAGCTCCATCGCCTACCCTGGCGACAATTAAGGGTAACACTCCACCAAAAATGAAAGCGCCTACTGAAGCCAATGCTGCCTGAAGTGGTTTGGCCTGCGTGATTTCATTGATTCCTAGTTCATCACGAGCGTGAGCACCCAAGACATCGAGGGCTTTTAACTCTTCAGCCTCTTGCATTGCCAAATTTTTGAAAGACCCCGCTCTTCGTAGATAGTAGCCAATTCCTTGAGTTCAGATTCTGGCATCTCTTTCAATCCCATTTGCTCACGCTTTAAATCAGCCGATTCAAGGTCTGATTGAGAACTTACCGAAACGTGCTCACCAGCAGCCATAGAAAGCGCACCTGCTACTAATCCTGCAACACCTGCCAATACAATCGGCTCTCGTGTTTCGCTTGCAGCTTCTACCCCGATTACAATACTCGCTGTCGATAATATGCCATCGTTTGCTCCAAGAATAGCCGCTCGCAGCAACCGCTCCGCATCACATAATGTTTCTCCATTTCCATGCTACTAACGTACTAATTAACCAGTCATAATATCCTGTAAAAAAGCAGGGAATAATAGTCAATTCCGCATAAAATGATCATTTTTTATTAAGTCAGGTGATAATGAAGTCATGTTTTATAACCTTTGACCATTGACATACCGAGAGCATATGGAAGAAAAAGCGTCAGAAGACAAAAAAGCTAAGTTTAACATCAGCTATCCTGAAGAAATTGCCCAAATATTAAAAGAAGAACGCGTTAATCTAGTGCTGAGCACGTACCAAGCAGGAAAACTGATTTTCATCGGACCGAGCTCTTCGAGTCAACTCTCTCAAACCCCTGTGAGTTTTAAAAAACCTATGGGCATTGCATCTGGAAAAAACATTATTGGCATCGCTTCTCTTGATCGTGTGGAGGTGTTCACGAACCATCCCGGCCTTGCAAAAGCCTACCCTGGCAGACCCAATCACTTCGATACGATGTTTTTTCCCCGAACGACCTATCATACGGGAATGCTCGATTTGCATGACTTGCATTGGACTTCAAAAGGGCTTATTGCGGTGAACACCAGATATTCATGCCTTTGTCGGTTTGATTATCGATATAATTTTTCCCCATTTTGGAAACCATCATTCATTTCTGAGCTGGTACCCGAAGACAGATGTCACCTCAACGGTTTAGCCATGCGCAATGGTTCTCCGGCCTATGTTACTGCGCTTGGCAGCGGAAATATAAAGGAAAGTTGGAGGAATGGCATCGAACGAAACGGTATATTGATCGACATAGAAAATAACGAAGTAATTCTCGAAGGATTATGCATGCCGCATTCACCTCGATTGCACAATGGATCCATTTACCTTTTAGAATCTGGCAATGGAAATCTCGTAAAATTCAACTTACTGACCAGAGAAAAAGAACTGGTTTGCCATTTGAGCGGGTTTGCCCGAGGATTAGCCTTTACAGACAATTATGCCTTTATCGGAATGAGTAAAATCAGAGAAGAAAGCAAAACTGCAAAAGTGCTGCCCGTTTCTAAGCTTGCGCAAGAATCTGGCGTTGTTTTAGTAGATCTAAAAACCAATGAAATCATCGGAAAGATCAAATATGAAGGAGGAATTGACGAAATATATGATCTCCAAATCATAGAAAACACATCAAAAGCAGCGCTGGTAACAAATACAAGTAAGTCTGCCAACTTGGCTGTAGCATCACCTGATTTGTTTTTTTGGCGAACACCGCAAAAAGAGAAACCGGAAGAAGCCGCGGAAGATGGTCATGTAAATATGAATGAGGATTGAGGACCAATTAAAAAATTAGTTCCAGCATGGAGGCCAATATGTATTCATTTGAGAATGAATGATGGAATTTATTACTTTTGACAATCAAATAATTTCTAATCTTAATTTCTAAGCTATGAATATTCGAGAAGATGTAAGATCTAAGTTCATCATGGTTCTGGTAATTATTGTGGTATTGAATCTACAAAGCTGCGGTAAATATGAGGAAGGGCCTGCAATATCACTTAAATCAAAAACCAAAAGACTTGCCAACTCTTGGGACCTAACTGATATTGATGGAAATACTCCATTCGAAGATATCTATGAAGATTACGGTTATTATGGCCTTTCGCTCGAGATTACTGACTACGATATTCAATTTGATTTTCAAGATGATGGCGATTTCGAATTAGACGCCTCTTACTCTTTAACAATTGAATACCCTTCTTATTATGGTTATTCATATTCTTTTGATTATCGCTTCAATGTAAACATTGACGGAGAGTGGGAATTTTCTTCTGATAAGGAAGACATTGAAATTGATTTCGATAGAAATGAGTATAGCTACTATTCTAGCGATTTTGATAAGAGAGATTACAAAATTCTAAAGCTCACTACGGATGAGTTAAAGCTTGAAGCTGAAAACGGTTCTGAATGGACTTTTGAAAGCTAGAATTTTAGTCGAAGAACATACTTAAAGAGTCAAGCAGTGCTTGGCTCTTTTTTTTGCCTATTATACCAGCAACAAACCAAAATTTCTCAATTCCTGAAAGGTATCGGGAAGCTAAAACAAGCATAACTTTTGATAACGATTTTTCTGAGGTATTGCGAGATGAACATGGTGATTTTAT
>Ga0181558_10000183_pt1 | contig 54040 bp, 37 predicted proteins | sample 011ome_22_FD_133754 | JGI IMG/M metagenome (GOLD analysis project Ga0181558, IMG submission 133754) | Coastal salt marsh microbial communities from the Groves Creek Marsh, Skidaway Island, Georgia - 011507BT metaG (megahit assembly) | ecosystem: Environmental > Aquatic > Marine > Intertidal... | reverse complement strand
TTCCCTATGTGTCTGTGGAGCCGGATCAATCAGTTCCGTATCCGATCAAGAAGGTCTCAATTTTTTATGGCTACGAACGCGATCCTCGAGTTCGCTTCTGGCACTCGGCAGAGGTGGTTCAGTCAGGAAGGAATTTTATCGGCAAATGTCCTGTGCTGGCGCTGGACGAGCCGATCTTTGCTTTTGCGAATGTGACGTATGATACGGGAGAAATTTTACCAATGCCCGCTGGGTATGAGGATACGTCGCTACTCACGGTGACCAGTGAATACAGTTTCGCTTATCCTCTGTATCCTAATTCTGCAGGCGTTAAACCAGTTACGGAACGCACGCGTCTGATTGACGATTTTTCTCATGGTATGCGCGACTGGTCCCTCGTCAGCGCGAACAATCGTCACCATTGGAATTTCGAAACGTATAAGGTGGGAGATGCGCTCCATTTCGGGCCGCGCGGTGCTTCGCTCTTGCTCGAATTGGAAACGGGTGAGGCCGACAATACTCTGGCTATTATTCTCACGACCGACCAATGGCGCAGCTACACGGGAAGAAAGACGAAACGGTATGTGGCTTTTGTTCCGGTGCCGAAGAAAGGGGGCAACTCGATCAGCCTGAAACTGGGTGACTTTTCGACAGAGGACGGCGAGGTGCTTGAGAGCTACGATTTTGTTACCAGCCTCGCTCTCACTCCGGGTTGGAAAGAGGATCCTTCCCGCTTTCCCGAGATGTGGAAGGGGAGAATTCCGATATTTCACTCTCTTCGGTGGGACGGAGGAGAATTTCAGGATCGACCCAAACCGTATCTTTCTATCGGAGCCTCAAAGACCGATGCAGGTGCTTCGTTCGACGAGCAATTTCAAAACGGAATTCGCGAATCGATCGAACGGGAAGAGCAGGATAGGAAAGAGGTGGAGTAAAATTCCCCCGCGAGAGGAAAGATTCACTTGCGAGGACTCGCGAATGAGGCTTTTCGTTTCTCTTATGGCAGAAGTTACGATTTATCACTACCCGCATTGAGGCTCTTCCGAAAATGCCTTAGCGGTCGCCGAGGAACTGGGAGTAGAGCACGATGTGATTCTTTACATCAAGGAACCACCGGGAAAAGAGGATCTGGAAAAGATCGTCGCTGGATTGGAGGATCCGGTAGAAGACCTGGTTCGCAAGGATTCAAAGTTCAAGAAGCTGGAGCTCGATCCCGACGATTTTGTGGATAGCCCGAGCGCGGTTGTCGACATTCTTGTGAAGCACAAGCAACTGCTTCAGCGCCCTCTTCTCGTGAAAGGAAACAAGGCGATGATTGGCAGGCCCAAGGCGAGAATCTACGACTTTTTGTCGTAGATTCTGATCGGTGGCGACTGGGGCGTCACCAAGAATTGATCACTTCTCCAAGGGGTGAATCCTCAACAGCTCAGCAGGCTGGTAGAAACCGGCTTTGTCTTTCACTTCAGCGCGAATTTTTTTCACGTCTTCGGGTATGATGGCGCTTGCTTTGTTGCCCCAGGAATTGCGGACGAAGGTCAGCACGGCAGCCAGTTCGTCGTCCTTGAGGATGTGCTCGAACGGTGTCATTGGGACTGTTCCGGGATACTTGACTCCCTGGACTTCGATTGGACCCATCAGTCCTTTCAGTGATGCTTTGATGAGCCGGTCTGGATTTCCCGTAGCCCACTTGGTTCCGGCAAGCGGAGGGAATCCTGCAGCCGGGAGGCCTTTGCCGTTTGATTGGTGACAGGTGCCGCAGTGCGCTTCGCGTGCGTAAACCTCTGCACCCATTGTGAAAAGCTTTTTCGCTTTGTTGTCAGTGAGATGTTTGGGCGGCTGAATGCGGAGGTTCTTATTGTGATCAGTCTCGATCTCTCCTGTGAAAGTGGCTTTCGCTGCTTTGAAAGTTGGTTCGGAATACTTATCGAGACCCTTGGCTGCCGCGTCAGCGAGAACCTTTATACCCAGTCCCTCTTTCTGCCTTGATGCTTCGGCGGTGGCTTCGAGTCGAACGCGACCGTGGTCGTCGTTGGCTGCAGCGAGAAGCAAGTCGTCGAATTGTGGAACGTTGTGCTTGCTGAAACGAAGAACTCGAGTCGCGGCAGTTCTGATCCGGTGATCCTCAGACCTCATCAATTCTTCCAACAGATTGCTGTCGGTTTTGTTGAATCCCCAGGTCACCCAGAGACCTTCGAGCTTGTGACGCTCGTCTTTCTGCTTCGGCAGCCAGGACTTCAGGGCAGTGAGAACTTTATCGGTATCACGCCCGCGAAGCTCGCGACGAGTGCGATATCGTGTTCGGTATTCTGGTAATGTCAGATTATCGAGCAAAGTCTCGATGCTGGCACCGGCGACTTTGGCAGGTTCAACGAGAGGACGGGACGGATAGGTTACCCGATAGATGCGTCCGTGCTCGTGGTCGCGATTGGGGTCGCGAGCACTGTGCTGCATGTGACCGATGAGAGCATTGCACCAATCTACTACGTAGAGGGAACCGTCGGGAGCGAACTCCAGATCGACGGGACGAAAGTTGAGGTCTTCGGAAACAAAGAGATCGTGGCGGAATTCCGTCGTGTAGCCGGTCCCGTCTTCGACCATTTTGTGCTGCTTCGCACCGAGATATCCAATCGCGTTACAGAATGCAATATCACCCTGAACTTCCTCAGGAAAGTGACGGCTCGAGATGAATTCGATCCCTGAGGTTGGGCGAACGGACTGAGAGGTGATCAGATCCGGAGCCGTCATGTTCACCCCGTAGATGCAGTGAACCGTTCCCGGCGTCATCCAGGACAGCTTGGTTCCGGAGGTGTGGAGAAAGAAATCCTGTCCGTAGTCGTCGTAGGCAACTCCCCATGGGTTTGGAATGTTGAACTGGGAGTGGCGGGAGAGGTGTTTGCGAGATGGATCGTATCGATAAAAGCCACCGTTTGATCCACGCTTGGGACCATAGGCTGTTTCAACGTTGGAGTGGAGAAAGACGCCTTCGCCCATCACGATGGCACCTGCTGGATCGACGCAAAATGCTGAGATCGCGTGGTGGGTATCGTGGTCATCGAAGCCACTCATAATCACTTCCTTGGTGTCGTAGGAATCATCACCATTTGTATCGCGAAGTTTTACGAGGCTTCCGCTTTGCGAAACGTAGACGCCGTCGTGGGCGATCTCGAACCCGATTGGAATGTGAAGGTCACCAGCGAATACGGTCTGCTTGTCGGCTTTGCCGTCATTGTCGGTGTCTTCGAGAATGAGCAGTTTGTCTTCGGGAAGCGGGTCACCGATTTTCCAGTGAGGGTAGCTCGCCATTGTTGCAACCCAGAGGCGTCCTTTGTTGTCGAATGAGAGCTGCACCGGATTGGAAAGGTCGGGGAACATCGATTCATCGGCGAAGAGTTCGATCTTGTATCCGTCGGCGGTTTTGATTCTCGTTTCGACAACTTCGCCGGGACGATAGTCGATCGTTCCATTTTTTACGCTTGGCTGGTAGTTGGTTTCGACTGGGGGAAGCTTGTAGGTCTTGGCATCGGCAGCCGCGACATCGAATTGCTCGCCCTTGAGCATCGCCCAGATTGCCTGATCGCGAATCACGTTCATCTCGCGCGTTTTTCGAAGTTCGTGAGGGTAGTTGTCAGGGCCAAAGGGATTGAAGCGCCGACCGTAAACGTGAACTCCGTTGGGGATCTTGAAGTCGTTGTGCCAGAACCAGTTCTTCTCAGTAACGGCAGCATGGATGCCGGAACGGAGATTTTCTTTCGTCTTTGCTTTTCCAAAGACTTTGTCGGCGAGGAGGGGAGCCAGCTTCTGATATCCTTCGTCGTTGAGGAGGGCGCCATCTGTGGTCACTTCCTTTTTTCCCTCAAACCATTTTTTCGATGGAGAAAATGCGTCGACGAAGAGGACTCCATTCGCTTTGGCAACGTCTCGAGATGCGTCAGTGTAGAGCTCGAGGTTTTTGTTTTCCTCCACGCCATCCGGTGTTCCGTATTTTGCTGACAAGTTCTGGAAAGCAGTGGGAGAGACGAGTGCCAGTTGCGGCGCAGACTTGCCGTTGTATTTCTGGTTTTTGGTGTGCTTGAGGAAAGCGTCGAGCTCCTTTTTGTAGCGGTCCAGTTCCTCCGGGCCGTCGAAGGAAGAGTTGAATCCGAAGAAGGCGAGGACAGTGTCAGCTTTCAGTCGAGTCAGCCATTGGTCGGGCGTTTCGAAGTGACCTTGTGGTTTCGTGTTGGCCTGAAACTCTTTTTTTACGAGTGCCTTGGCGCCGGGAAAGGCATACTGATCCTCAAAATTCCGTCCCGGGTGAGGTCGGAAGCCGGGAGTGTTTCCCTCGTCCGCCATGTTGCGGATCGTGAGGTCCTTGTCCGGATAGCGAAGATAGAGTTCCGTCTCGAAGTGGTTGAAGTGCATCATGCGAGAGGCCATGCCTGCACCGACGAGGACGATGTTGTCGCCCTTGTTGATCTTGAGTTGCTTGGGCGCTGCCTTCGGACTGGCAGCCTGCTTTTTCGGTTTGGGTGCAGGAGGCTTTGCTTTTTGAAAAGCAGAGGCGCCGGGAATGAAATCGACTGGACGGAGGCCTGCTTTGTAGCCCTTGAACGCGAACATGGAAGGGGAGTATCCCTCGGGGAGAGTCACGTCTTGCTTTTCTGGTACATCGAGTCCCAGTCCCCAGAAAACTCCATTCAAAACGAGACGGCGGAGATTCTCGTCGAGTAGGTCGTTGGAAGCTCCCATCGTCGTTGTGAAAACCTGATTCACCTTTCCATTGTCGTGCTTGAATTTGCGAGTCCACGCAATCGGTTGCATCGGATTGTTCTTACCCTCAACCCCGGGGGAATCAGGCTCGAGAGTTGCTGTGACTTCGCCGCGGAGGAGGAAAGTGGAGGGCTGTTCGGGGTTCGCACCGTAGACGTCAGAAGGAACAAAAATCGTCCCGACTCCATTCAGAATCGGGTGATCCTTGTTTTTCTCGACGATGTGGGAGCGGCAGCCTTCGACCTTGTGTTTTCCGTGGTGACTGACCCAGGTCTCCCCAAGAACCTGACGACCAAATCCGTTTTTCCATCCGAGTTCTTCAGGTGCTCTCCAGCTGTATTTCTGCCATTTGCTCTCCTTCGGGAAATTGAAAGCGTGAGTGGATGTTCTCAGGGCGATGAGGGCGACACCTCGCTTCACCGCCTTATCGAAATGCTCCATGGCTTTGTCATCCCAGTGACGAAAGCGCAGGCTCATGACGAGCGCGTCGGCTGTGTCCATTGCCTCGGGATGGCTGATGTTGTCACCGGCATCCGGATTGACAGTTCCGTCTTCGTTCAGTGAAAAGAGAACCGTGCACTTGAACCCCTGCTTCGCGAGCATTTGGGCGAGCATGGGGAGTGCTTCCTCGGAGCGATACTCCTCATCGCCGGATAGAAAGACAACATGCTTTCCCTTACCAGGACCGTCGGAGCCCTCAAAGATCAGATGATCCGATTCAGGCGAGTTCGCATGGAGAAAAGACACGCTGAGCGTGAGAGTCGACAGGATCAGCGTTTGGAGGGAAAACAGAGATTTCATAGAATTCTAGATTGAGATTTTTGCGGACGAATCCGCAAAGGATCACCAAGCTATGTTGGATACGAAGAAAATCTTTTAGAAAAAACGGACTTTTTCGCGCCTTTCTGCGGTTTCGAGAGGGGGGATTAATTGGGCAGGTTACTCAGAAACCCCATTGTCATTCAGGCGATTAAACCGCTAAGCTCGGCGCGGTTGATGGGATTCCTCTCTCAGATCCTGATACTGTGTTTGTTGGTTACCATTGAGGGGGCTCCGGCTCCGCGTATCAATGAGTTCATGGTGAGTAATGATAATACCCTCGCAGGCGAAGATGGCGAGTTTTCCGATTGGGTCGAGATCTACAATCCAGATGGGACTTCCTACGATCTTTCGGAGTGTTATATAGGAAGACTCACGAAAGCTCTTGAATAGCAGTCTTCAGCTCTTGGGTATTGGAGACGATTACGTCAGCACCCTCTGACAGGAGAACTTCTTCTTTCCCGAATCCCCAGCGAACTCCGATTGCGGCAATGAAGTTTTTCTTTGCTGCACGCATGTCGAATGCGGTGTCACCGATCATGATTCCCGGTGTGTTTGTCAGGGTTTGTTCCTCCCAGATATGCTGAATCAAATCTGTCTTGTCACCGTGTGTTCCGTCAAGCTGAGCTCCGTAAATTTTCTCGAAGAAATGATCCAGCTGAAAATGGGAAACGATTTCTCCAGCGACGCACTGGGGTTTTCCGGTGCAAATGAAGAGCGGGAATTCCAGTCCGAAGAAGTGATCGAGCAATTCAGGAATCCCCTCGTGAATTTCTGCTTCAAATTTCCCTCCGTTGTCGAGTCGATGGCGGTAGAGCTCGACTCCGTGTTCAATGAGTCCTTTATCCTCGGTCTGGAGGATCGTTCCCATGCTCTGACGAAGCGGTGGGCCAATAAAAGGGATCAGCTTTTCATCCGGCCAATCGTCTATGCCCAGCTCACTCATGGCATAGCGAATGCTCGCGAGAAATCCCGGAGTGGGATTCGTCACCGTTCCGTCGAGGTCGAAGAGGAGGACGGGTTTGGGCATTTTGAAATCAAGTGGCGAGCGTTGTGAATTTCAACGTGGTGGGATTTCCCTGCAAGTAAAACAGCCACGTCGCTCCTGAGAGCGAGTGGCTGCGCGATGCGCTTGCGATATCCGCTAGCTCTTTGGCAGGGGGGGCACGTTGGGACCGCTCTTGCCTGTTGAGTCGAGCACTTTTGCCAATCCGGCAACCATACCTCCGACATCGGAGAGATTGTTCGGAATGATCAAGGTGTTGTTGGTCTTCGCGAGGTTGCCGAACTGGTCGACATACTGTTCTGCGATTCTCAGGTTAACCGCTTCTGATCCACCGGGGCTTTCGATGGCTGCAGCAATTTTCTCGATGCCTTCTGCGGTGGCAATGGCAAGCAGTTCTATCTCGCGGGCTTTACCTTCCGCTTCGTTGATCTGCTGTTCGCGAATCGCCTCCGACTGCTTGATGACTTCCTGCTTTTCACCTTCAGCCACGTTGATCTTGGCTTCCTTCTCACCCTCTGATTCGGCGATGACGGCTCGACGCTCACGCTCGGCACGCATCTGCTTCTCGAGAGCATCACGCACGCTCGGTGGCGGTGTGATGTTTGCGATTTCGTAGCGCGTGATCTTGATGCCCCAGGGCTCTGAAGCCTTGTCGAGGGCTGTAATGATGTTCGCGTTGATAGTGTCCCGCTCTTCGAAGGTGCGATCCAGCTCCAGCTTACCAATCTCGGAGCGCAATGTAGTCTGTGCCAACTGCGTGGAAGCGAACATGTAATCTTCAATACCGTAACTGGCGTTCTTTGCGTCGAGGACTTGCAGGTAGAGGACACCGTCGATCTCGATTGCGATGTTGTCCGAGGTGATACACATCTGTGAAGGCACGTCGACTGCCACTTCCTTGAGCGAATGCCGGTAGGCAATCTTGTCCAGGAAAGGGATGAGGATGTGAAAACCAGCCTCTAGAGTTCGGCTATACTTTCCAAGTCGCTCTACCACGAATGCCTTTCGCTGTGGAACAACTCGTGCCGTTTTGATCAGCACGATGACAATGAGGAGAATAACTCCGATTGGGATGATGAATTCCATATTTTTCTGTATTTTACGGGTTGATGTTAAGAGGAGGGAGAGAGCTTAGTCGAGTGGCTTCACTTTGAGCGTGATGTTGTCTCTTGCGATGACTTCGGCTTTGTCTCCGACAGCTAGTGGGGTGTCCGAGAAGGCTTTCCAGTTGGCGCCCTTTAGCTCGACTTTGCCAAAGTCTCCGGGCTCGATGGCTTCGAGCACGGTGACAATTTTACCGACGAATTCTTCGTGGACATTTCCTTCAGCAGTTAGCTGGCTGCCAAGAAACCAATCTTTAACAAAGCGTCTGAGGACGAAGACCAGCAGAAGCGAAGTGATGCCGAATATCCAAAGCTGAACGCTGAGCGATTCCACTCCGCACCAGTCCAGGATCGCGACAACCCAGGCAGCGATACCAAAGAAGACGAGGATGATGCCTGGGACAGCCAACTCGGCGATAATGAGGCCGAGACCGATAAGAAACCAAATGATTGCGGGGTCCATGAAAAATATAATGCCTGCGTTGGCTCATGTCAGCAATTACAAGAAACGAATCTTTTTGGAACGGTGCAATTGTTTCGATCCGCAATTTCAGCGAAATGCCTGAGCTGATCGATCCACATCCGCTTCCCAGGCTTTTAATGCGTCAATTAGCTTCGTGATTTTGTGAGGATTGCTGTCGGCGACATTGTTTCGCTCTAATATGGCCTTACCAAGATGATACAGTTGCGGAGTTTCCACGGTCCGCTTCAAACAGCTCGTTTTCCACGCATCCTCCAGAACAGATTTCACTCATCGACTTTAGCGTTTTCGAAAAGCACGGAACTGAGATCCACGCCGTCGATTTTTCCCGTTGTGACTCCCGATAGGATGGATTGCTAATCCGTCCGCCCAAAATGCAGGGAGAGCGGAAGAGTGACTGATTGGCAATCCGTCCTACATCGCGAACTTTGCGGTATGACCGCTATATTGAGTAAGTCTCTTTTCTGCGTATGTTCATCGGCATGCGTCCTTTGTTTGGTCTTTTGCTTCTCTTTCCGATGCTTCCCTGCGTTGGATCCATTGCGGAAGAGTGGACGCGTTTTCGTGGCCCGAATGGTTCTGGTATCAGCACTGCGACCGGCCTTCCTATTACCTGGTCCGAGGATGATTACAACTGGCAGGTCGATCTTCCCGTTCAGGGCAGCAGTTCACCAGTATTGTGGGGGGAGCAGATATTCCTCACCGGAGATGATGCCGGAAACGGTAGTCGCAGCATTCTCTGCATCAATGCGGAAAGCGGACGTATCCAGTGGCGTCGTGATTACTCATTCGAAAGTCACTACTTGCATCGGGACAACGATTTTGCTTCCGGTACTCCCTGTGTGGACAAGGACGGGGTGATCGTGGTCTGGTCATCGCCGGAACAGTTGCTCATGATTGGGTTGGGCTTGGATGGCGAGGAGCAATGGCGGCGGGATCTTGGCCCCTACAAGGGACTGCACGGAGCGGCAAGTTCTCCCATCATAGCGGATGGGTTGGTCGTCCTCGCAAATGACCAGATGGATCCCAAGCGCTTTTCCTTTTACCTGCCCGATGACACCGATTGGGCTCCGGGAAAAAGTTTCCTGATCGCGCTGGATCGAAAGACCGGCGAGACGCGGTGGAAGATCGATCGGAAGTCGGAACTGGCCGGCTACGCGACGCCCTGCATCCGCAGAGTTGGTGATCGAACCGAAGCGATTTTTACGAGCACGCCTCATGGTGTTACCGCAGTGGATCTCGAAACGGGTCAGATCAGCTGGGAAATTGACCAACTCTGGGACAATCGCACGGTCAGCTCGCCGCAGTTGCATGGTGATTTGGTCTTCGGAAGTTTCGGCCAGGGCTTGTCCGGGCAACGCTTCGTCGCGGTTCGCCCCGAGAAGGGAGGCGGTGCGAAAGGCGAACTCGTTTACGATGTTACGAAATCCGTGCCGCTCGTTCCCTGTTTCGTGGTGAAAGACGGTCTCCTCTTTCTGTGGACAGACAGTGGCGTCGTCACCTGCCTTGATGCTGCCTCAGGGGAAGTGCACTGGCGCGAGCGAGTCGGTGGCGAATTTTATAGTTCGCCTCTCTGGATCGAAGGGCGAATCTATGGAATTAGCAAGCGCGGCGAAGTCGTCGTCCTTGCTGCGAGCCGTGAATTTGCCGAGTTGGGCAGAGTCGATCTCGGTGAAAAGACCTTCGCCACTCCCGCGATTGTCGATGGCGTCATGTATCTGCGCACCCAGTCGCGTTTGTTGTCTCTGGGAAAAGCGAAGTGATGCTGTGTTGAGTAATCACCCGGCAAGGCGCTCACGAGCCTGCTCCAGTTTTTCGCGAGAAGCGTTCAGTCCGGCGAAGCCTCCGTGCTCGATTCCGCAATACCCGCGGAAATCGGCATCGAGAACGATTTTCAGCATCCGGTCGTAGTCGAGCGCGCTCTGATTGGACGAACTGTCCCATACCGTATCCTTCACCGAAACACCCTTGGCCCAGGGCATGAGCTTCTTGATTCCTTCGTAGGAATCGTAGCTCTCTCCGTCCTTGATTCGGAAATTTCCAAAGTCAGGCAGAGTGCCGCAGCGGTCGTGACCGACCTTGGTGATGACTTCGGCGAGCCAGTCGGCGTTGCTGGAAAGCCCTCCGTGATTTTCGACGATAACATTCAGTCCTTGCTCGGCTCCGAATGCCGTCAATTTGGCGAGACCGTCGCTGGCGAGTTTGACCTGCTCTTCCCAGCTTCCGTCGCTCCCCGCATTCACTCGAATCGAGTGGCATCCTAGAGCTTTCGCCGCGTCGAGCCACTTACGGTGGTTTTCGACGGTCTGGTTTCGCCTCTTTTCGTCGGGATCGCCGATGTTGCCTTCGCGGTCACACATGATGATGAGACTTTTGACCCCGAGATCGGCGGCGCGTTTTGTCATTTCGCCGAGGTAGGCCGTATCCTTCGCTTTATCCATGAAGAACTGGTTCACGTATTCGATTGCGTGGATTCCGTGATCGTGAGCGACCTTGGCAAAATCGAGGTTGTCGACTTTGCCGGATTTGAGCTCGGAATTGATCGTCCACTGGGCGAGCGAGATTTTGAAAAGTGGTTCTTTGGCGGAAGCGGTTTTTGCCATGGCGAGTGATCCAAGCGCGATTCCTGATTGGGCGAGAAACGTGCGACGAGAAGTGGTGTTTTGTGTTGAGGTCATGGTGAGATTATTGATTCGAATGTGGCAGGGGAGAGTAAATCTGAAAAGGTCCGTTTTTCGGTTTTAGTTGAGAGATTCCGGGAAGCGTTCTATGCATCATCTATGAGCGAACTACCGGACGGAGCCTTCCAACCTGCGGGTGGAAAACTGGGACAAATGATCTTCGAAAATCCTGGGGAGGAAATCGATCTGCATTTGCAGTTTTTCATCGAAATTGCTTTCCAGCCCTTTGAGTTGGATGACGAGGTTTTGAACCCCTTGCTTCGTATCAATAACATTGTGGTCCCAGCAAAAAGCTGGAAAGACCTCGCTGAGTCCGGGCATGAATTTCCCTACGCACCCAAGCCAGGTTCTGTTGATGGTGCGGTCATGTTGTTCGGGGAACAAAATCCTGCCGACGTCACCCAATTGCAGTTTGGCGAATGTCAGGATGGGAAAATCGCGGTTCAGTTTTCCACGGAAGTGGATTTTGAAATCGAAGCAGATCGTGAAGATCTGGAGCAGATCGAAATGAATTTCGACCTTCTTCTCGAAGTGCAATCGCTACGAATTTCAACGAGCCTGGAGAAACGATGTGACGGCGATGAAGATGCGATTGTGAGTGCTGTTGTCGGGTTGGTTGATCTGGAGGTATATGGTCCGCTCGAAAAAGTCGCGGGCGGTTTTGTGTTCTCCGTGAGCTAATAAGGTGGGATGCTTTGCGCACAACCTCTGAAGCCTTCCGGGAGGAACTGGCCTACAAATTTTCTGAATGCGTTCATTTAAAGAGGTAGGCCTGCGCGTCCTCGCATGGCTGCGGTCGACATGCTATTCGGCCTTACACTTGGAAACCCGTACACACGTTTAATCCTCCTCACGCTCGCATTGCAGTAGCCACTCTACAAAATCATGGCTCGCAAAGGTTTTCGTCCAGACATCGTGACCTGCGTCCTGGTGTCGTGTCAGGGTGATATCTCCTCCGGAAGCCCGAATGGCTTTCTCCATCCGGATCGACTCGTCTACGGGAATGACAGGATCTTTGTCGCCGTGGATCAGCCAGATCGGAATTTTGGGAAGCCAGCCAGCGTAGGGTGTCGGCGCTGCTGCGCAAAGAACGATCATGGCTGCGAAGCGATTGGGATTTTCCATTGCGAGGCGGTAGGCGCCGTAACCGCCCCGGCTCATTCCAGCGAGGTAGACTCGCTTGCGGTCGAAGTATAATTCTCCATCGAGATGATCAAGAAATAGGGCGAGCCGATCCTCGTCCCAGAAACCTTTCTTATCAGGGTTCTGTGGAGAAATTACGAGAAAGGGAAAGCTACGACCGTTTTCGATTTCTTTGGGTGGACCGTGGGTTTTGACCTTTTCGATATCGTCGCCGCTTTCTCCGCCTCCGTGCAGGAAGAGTAGAAGAGGCGGTTTTTTGTCTGGCGATGATTTCGGCTCATAGAGTAGATAGCTGACGGATTCGCCAGTCGAAAGAGTCGCCCTCCGGCTTTCTTGATCGGCTAGTGCGGAAGAATGAAGAACGGAGAATAGAACGAGGAGAAGAACGGTTCGCATGGCGACGAAGCTAGCGAATACAGAAGTGTGAATCCACGATTTTTGTGGGCGCAGTCCGCATTTTTCCTAATGCAGCTACATCGGAAATGTAGCGGAAGATGGAAGTCTTCCGGGGGGGCGTGTCGAATTAAATCTACGCCAGCACGTCTTTGATCACATGGCCGTGCACATTCGTGAGGCGTCGCTCAAGCCCGTTGTGATAAAAGCTCAGTCGCTCGTGGTCCAATCCCATGAGGTGCAGGATGGTTGCATTGAAGTCGTAGACCTCTACGGGATTCTCCGCGGCTTTGAATCCAAACTCGTCGCTCTGCCCATAGCTGAATCCGCGTTTGACTCCGGCCCCGGCGAGAAAGCAGGTAAAGGAATCCGGATTGTGATCCCGTCCGGTTCCGTTGCCTTGCAAAAATGGCATGCGGCCAAACTCCGTGGCCCAGACAATGAGTGTATTGTCGAGAAGCCCGCGTCGCTTCATATCATGGATCAGAGCTGCCGTCGGTTGGTCCATGATCTCGGCCTGCATTGCGTGAGTTTTCTTAATATCGCTGTGCGAATCCCAGTTTGTGATCCCATTTCCTCCCGAAGGATCCGAGCCGTTGAAGAGCTGGACAACACGCACACCTTTTTCAATGAGACGTCGGGCGAGGATGCAATTCTTTGCGTATTCCCGTTTCAACTCGGTCCCGCTATCAGTGCCGTATTCTTTGTGAATGGACTCAGGCTCGCCCGCGAGATCCATCATGTCGGGGACGGAAGTCTGCATCTGGCCGGCAAGTTCGTAGCTGGCGATCCGTGCCGCCAAATCAGCGTCACCCGGGAATTTTTCCATGTGACCAGCATTGAGTCGCTTGAGAAGGTCGACCGTCTTCTTGTCGTCTGCGGCAGAGAGGCCAGCGGGTCGCTTCAGGTTTGCCGGTGGATTCTTAGCGTTGAAGTCGGTGCCCTGAAAGGCTGCGGGAAGGAATCCGTTTCCGAAGTTGTTTTTTCCGGATCGGGCTAGTCCTCGAGGATCGTTGATCGCAACGAAGGCGGGAAGATCCTGACAAGATGAACCAAGAGCGTAGGTGACCCAGGAACCGAAGGAAGGAAAGCCCTCCATCGTGAATCCTGTGTTCATGAAATTCTCACCTTGGGGATGTGCGCTCGTTTGCGTGGTGAGAGAGTGGATAAAGCAGAAGTCGTCCGCGAGCGCACCCATATTGGGCAATAGTTCGGAAGTCATCTTGCCGCTTTCGCCACGTGGTTTGAACTCCCAGAATGGCTTGGCGACATTTCCCGGAGGGCCTTCAAAAGTCACTTCAGGAATAAAGGGAGCCTTCTGGCCGTGAATCTTTTCCAGAGCAGGCTTGTAGTCGAAAGTATCCACGTGGCTGACTGCTCCCGGGCAGTAGATAACCAGAACTTGCTTCGCAGCTGTATCGAAATGACTGGCCCGCGAAGAGTAGGGATTGTTCGGATCGATGTCAGGGCGGATCGGCAGCTTTCCGCTGAACGCGGTGGGATCTTCTTCCTTTGCTGAGAGCAACTGCGCAAGCCCAAGGCCGCCCAGTGCGCCCGCCGTATTTTTGACAAAGTGACGCCGATCGAGAAGGCGCTGTCCCATTGGGGAAATTTTTTCTGCTTCGTTCATAGTTGCGAGGGAGTGAGAAGTTTTCCTTTGGAGTGAGCTAATTTACCTGCGGTAGGAGGTTCCTGTGCGTGCCATCTCCAGCACCTTGCCGGATAGCTCCTTCACGACGTCAGGATATTGACCAGCTACGTTTATAGTTTCGTCAGGGTCGTTGTCGTGATCATAGAGTTCGACAAAGACTGGAGCAGCTTCGAGATCGCGTGAATCAAGCCAGGTGATGAAGCGATACTGGTCGGTGCGAAGGGCGTATCCCATGAGGTGATTTTCGAAAAGATCACGATCCCAGAGGTCGCCCTGTTGTTTGATGATTCTTCCTTCGACTTCTTCGATGAGTGGGCCGAAGAAAGTCTCCCGCATCTCCGGCGAAAGTGGGTTGGCCGCCCACTCCCGCAGAGCGGGACTGGGAAATTGGCTGAGAGCAAATTCCTTCCAGTCCTGATCCGGATCTTCGATCAAGGGAGCGAAACTCTTGCCGACGATGTGGTCGGGGCAGGGGAGATCCGCGAGTTCACACAGGGTCGGATAGATGTCGACCAACTCTACAAGAGCGTCGGTGCTCTTGCCTTTGGCTTTCATGTCGGGGGTAGCAAGAATCAAGGGAACGCGAGTTGCGATTTCGTAGTTCGTCGCCTTGCCCCAGATTCCCATGTCGCCGAGATGCCAGCCATGGTCGCCCCAGACGATGACGATGGTGTTTTCCATTTTCCCCACTTCCTCAAGCGCGGCGAGCATCTTCCCAATGTTTGCGTCGACATAGCTCACGCTGGCGTAATAGGCATGCAGGAGTGTTCGTGAGAGATCGTCACCCATGGGGCCAATTTTCGGAATGTTGGCACGGACGCGGAGTTCAAAAGAAGGATGCAATCCGATCTGCGCTCCTCCTTTCGGACCTTCTGTTTGCGAGGCCAGTTGAATGTCGGCGTCGTCGTAAAGCGCCCAGTATTTCTCGGGAGCAACCCAGTTGAGGTGAGGCAGTTTGAATCCAAGAGCGAGGAAAAACGGTTTTTTGGTATCTTTCTCGACCATGTCCTTCAGCGTCGCGATAGCGGCTTCGGTATGCCATCCGTCGACGTAGGCATGATCCGGGACATCGTATCGTTCGAAAGCGGGGCCGCTGGCAAGTCCGCGCTTGGAAGCTTCGCCGTATTTCTCGAACATCTCTTTGCGATACCGTTGATGCAGTTCGTGATTTTTCGGATCGGCAAAAGTGTAGTTGGGCTTTTTGTAAGGAGTTTTATTGATGGCAAGTTTTCGGCTCCAGGATTGCGGATCGTCATTCGGGCGATGGAAAATTTTTCCCGATGAAAAAGTCTCGTATCCTTGCGCCATGAAATGCTGAGGCAAAGTGATGACGTCAGGGTTCAGGTCCCGAAACTGAACGTAGTTGTGAGTGATCCCCGTCTGGTCGGGGCGGAGGCCGGAGAGAAGGCTGGCCCGTGAAGGCGAGCAGATCGCCTCCTGGCAGTAAGCCCGATCAAAGCGAATTCCGCGTGCCGCGAGAGCGTCGAGATTGGGGGACTTCACGATCGGTGATCCGTAGCAACCGAGTTCCGGACGAAGGTCATCGATTGCGATGAAAAGAATGTTTGGCTTTTCGGATGCAATTGCCGGTAGCTGGAAAAATGCAGCAAGGAGTAAGCCAAGGCGCAAAGGCGCGAATAGTTGGTGGATAAAGAGTTTCATAAATTGGGTTCTAAACTCTGCGCCTCTGCGTACGTTTTTCTAAGGAAGAAAGGCAAATTCGTTCGAGTTGATCAGCGTCCGTGCGACGAGCTTTAATTCCACTCCGCGGCAGGCGGCGAGTTCGTCTTGGCTGGGTTGGCGATTCAGAAGCAGTTCAAAGATGCGGCTGATTTGTGAATCGAGATTCTCTCCGGCGTCCTTCTTTGCCCGTTCTGCGATGAAGTCAGACTGTTCGACGACGAAGTTGCTGTTCATCAAATTGAGAGCTTGCAGCGGAGTAGTGGAGACAGGGCGCTTGGCTCTAACCTGACCACAATCGGGAAAATCGAATGCGGTGAACATTTTGTCATCGACTCGGCGCATTCGTTCCTGGTAGAGCATCCTCCGCCAAGTCTCGGTCCCATGATTGTCGACCACTTCCCATTGCGCGTAGGTTTTCTTTTCGTTGTGAATCCGAAAGCTGCGTCCGCCGATCGTGCGATCCAATTTGTCGGAAGCTTGGAGAATACCGTCACGGATGACTTCCGCTTCGACGCGCTGGGGCGGGTAGCGCCAGAGCAGGGCAGTGCCTGCGTCGACATTCATTCCATTATCCGTCGGTTGGCTTGATCTCTGAAATGCCTCGGACATGACGATGGTTCGAATCATTGCCTTCATCGACCACGGAGCCGCTTCGGTTTGGGTGGGACTCATGAATTCCGCAGCAAGCCAATCGAGAAGTTCCGGATGAGAGGGGAGCGCTCCGGCAAATCCAAAGTCACTGCCTGTAGGGACGATACCCATTCCGAAAAGATGATGCCACATCCGGTTCACCATCACTCGAGCGGTGAGAGGGTGGTCTTCTTGGGCAAGCCACTCGGCAAACCGTTTGCGACGCTCGGGGTCGGACGATTTTGAATTGAGGCCCAGATCCCCACTTAGCATCGCGAATCCAGCGGGCATCACTTCGTCACGTGGATTTTCAGGGCTGCCGCGTTGGAGGACGCGGGTGACTTTCGGTTTTTGAAAACGGCCGACGAAACTGTGGCGGGGGCCCTCTTCTTTCAGAATCTCAATTTGCTCATGCAGTGCTTTTGAGGCTTCTGCCAATTTGGGGTCGCGTTTGAGAAGTTCCTTTGCCCAGCCGGATTTTGCTACTTCCTGCCAGGTGCCATCTTCCTGCAAAGCACTGATCTTGAAGCCGGAAAAATATCCAGTGTTCTTCCTCTCGAGGTAGTCGGTCTCGAAGTAGTATTCCCGATTCGAGCTGTAGCGGAAGCGATTTACTTCCTTTGCTTCCGGAAAATGAACTTCCACCCACGGCTTCTTTTTCTTGTCTTCCTGAGGAAGCGTTCGCCATGCCATCGTTCCAAAATTTCCGTCGTTCGCATTCGACAAGTAATTGCCGGGTTTGGTCATGGCGTCATCGGTTTTCAACTCTGCTCCGGAGGAGGCCAGCGCGAAATTTTCATTCTGCTGCCTTGGCCCATAGACCTGGAGCTCGTCGACTCCGATTGCCTTCTGATCAAACTCAATGCGAAGCGCTTTGGTTTTCTTCGGGCGAAAACGCATTTCGGTAAACCCGCCCCAGTTTTCTTCCCACTGCCCCGCTTCCTTAGCGAGGAGGCTGCGATGCTTGTAGAGTTCTTTCTGGATCTCAGCAGCCCGTTCTCGGCGAGGATGGTCCTCGCTGTATTCTGGCCAGCGTCCGCCGAACTCCACGCCCTGGAAAACGGCCGTAAGCGAGTAGTAGTCCTGAATCGAGATGGGATCGAATTTGTGGTTGTGACAGCGAGCGCAGCTTACTGTCATGCCGAGCATGGATGCTCCGACAGTCTGCATGATTTCGTCGATGCGGTCAGCACGCGCCTGGCGGATCGCGGTAGGCTCCCGGCCGACCGTCGCAGCAGGAACGTGAGGGCCCGCAACGAGAAAGCCTGTCGCTTCTCCGACTCCGTACTGGTCTCCGGCGATCTGTTCCTTGATGAACTGATTGTAGGGAAGATCTTCGTTAAAGGCGCGAACCACATAGTCGCGATAGATCCATGCATTCTTTCGATACAAATTTGCCTCGGAGCCATTCGTCTCTGCCCAGCGAATCACATCGAGCCAATGCTGTGCCCAGCGTTCGCCAAAATGAGGGGAGTCCATTAGCTCGTCGACCAGATCCTGATACGCTTTCTTGCGATCAACTGAACCCTGTTGAATGAATGACTCAACCTTGTCAGGTGTCGGAGGTAACCCTGTTAGGACGATGGACGCGCGGCGGACAAGGGAACGTAGATCGGTTTCTCCATTCGCTGCCAAGCCTGCTTCTGCGAGCTTCGCATTGAGAAAAGCATCGACAGGATTGGTGCCGCCCTCTGGCACCTCTGGTCGTTCGACGGGCTGAAAGGACCAGAGGTTCGTTCCTTCTTCCATTTGGGCATCCATTTGGCCGGGCCAATCAGCCCCGGACTTCACCCATTCTTCCAGCAAGGCGATATCCTCGTCGGAGAGTTTGTCTCCCTTCGGCGGCATTGCCATGTCCTCGTCCAGGTGGGTAACGACCTCCATAAGAAAGCTGCCTTCCCAGTCTCCGGGAACGAGAGTAGGTAGACCCGTATCGCCGCCTTTGAGCATGGAAGCGCGCTGGTCGAGACGTAAGCTTGCCTTGTCCTTGTCCGGTCCGTGACAGTCGTGACAGTTGGCTTCGAAGATCGGAAAGATGTCCTTCTCGAAGTCGACAGCAGATGACTCACGCAGAGGCGCAGAGGCGCAAAGGGTGAGGAAAACAAGGGAAAATGGGTGATGGAAGAGCTTCATCAACCCAACACTACCGAAGTCAGAAAAATCTAACGAGAATTTCTCCATGTTTTGTTCGAAGCGCAAAATTGACAGGGAAGGGATTTGCCGTGAAGCCTTTCTCGGTATGGGGAACAGTTTCATACAGGGATTCGGATTTTTCGTTTTCTTGATAGCGATTTGCCTAGGAGTTACGCGAGATAGCGCTGGGCAATCATCGAGCGTGCCTTCGATTATGAGGTTCATGCCCCGCGATGTCGACCACACTTCGATGTGGTGGCGCGATGGATTTCCGGACGTTGTCGAAGGGGCTCCTTGGCATCGATGTGTAAAAACAGGGAGTTACGGATTTATTCTCGATACGGAATCCCTCGAAGTACCGCATCTCGGCGCGGTGGGCGAATCACTCGCTGCATTGCCGGGTGCCGAGTTGGCTCTGCAGATCAGTGCCAATGGGAAAAACTATCTCTGTCGAGGAGCCGAGGAATGGACCCGATTTACTGGCCCGAGATTGATTGAGTCGGGACGTTTTTTGCAGCGCGCCGATGTGACGGATTTGGTGTTTATGGCGGATTCGGGTGAGAGGCTCAATGTGGAGGCGCGTTTTGAGACCTTGGCGTGGTCGGATCAGCTTGGGTTGATTCTTGCGGCGAGGCCCGGGGTGCAGGCAATCGTTTCAGGGGAAGATTCCTTTGGTCGGGTACGAGGTGGTTTCGGATTGAGTGGGGAAAACCATTTTGATGTTCCCGCCGATCAATTTCAGGATGCGCCGAATTTCACCTTGGCTTTCTGGGCTTTTGTCCCCAGTGACTTTCGCGCGGGCAAAAACAATCCCTGGCTGGTGTGCAAGAATCCGCATGAACAGGCGGATGGGAATTTCGGGATTATGCTCGATCAGGATGCAGTGCCGGAAGCCCGATTTAATGTCGGCGGGGGTAGGGAAAATGCCGCGATTGCCAAGGCCGGGCGACAGCACAAACTGAAGTTGGATGATTGGAATTTTCTCGCAATCAGCTACGACAGCGAAGTGTTGCGGCTTTTCGTGAATGGGCAATTTGTGGTAGAGGAAAAAATCGGCAAAGCTCGATCTCCGAAATCGGGCAGCTTGGCGATCGGAGACAGGCAGGATGGCCTCGGTGATGGGGCTTTTCGATTTCGCGGAGTGATTGATGAAGTACGCTGGTATGACTACGCGGTCGCTCTGGGCGGACTGAGGAGTTTGCGGGCGAGGCCTGAAACTGTCCCGGAGCACTTACTGGGATCTCAAAAATGGACGTTTAGGGAAAATGGAAAGGTGTCTTTGTCGCAGTCGGCGGAGAGCTGGGAGGATGCGAAAATGGAGTTGGTTCTAACGCAGGGGGGGAATGTCATTCGATCCGTGTGGAAATCTGAAGTGGGGGAGAGTTGGAAATCTCCCGATTGGAAAGAAATTGGCATTCGCTTTGATCCATCAAGGCCGGGTAGTCTGGGAAGTCCACATCGAATCGAAATCGAAGCTACTGAGCGGGAAACGGGAAATTCGCGCCCGGTTTCATTCGAACCTCTGCGTGGATGGCACCGGATCAATCTGGATGGTGTTGAACCTGTCACTCCTCACGGACAACAGAATCCGACAAACGACGCGATGGAGCGGATCCGCTTGCGGGTGAAGAATTCTTCTGATTCGGAACAGGTCGCGCGACTTCTTTTCGAGAAAACACGGCGAGGGATTCAGCAAAAAATCGGCACGCCGATCACAGGTGTCTCGGCCATCCTTCGCGATACCGATGGCAACCCGACGGGGATTCCTGTCCAGCTCAGCAAGAACTGGCATGTGCATCCGAAAGGCGGTGCGTATTCGGGGCAATGGTTCCACGGCATCAGTCAGCTTCGCATGCCTCCTGAGTCTGAGCTGGAATTGGAATTGTGTTTGATCTACGGGCACTGGGGCGGGGTTGCCGCGGCGTCGCATTCGCAACTCAGCTTGATTGGCTGGGGAGGAAATCAACGTTGGGATCAGGCGGCGATCGGATCGTGGGGAGAAAGCATCTGCTTCGATCCTGAGCAGGCGCAGGCGAATTGCTCGATCACAGATGTTCGTCCGCTAATGGTCACTGCGATGAAGGATGGAAAGCAGTGGGGCTGGACCAACAATCACGGAGGGGGAGATTTCCTTCGTTATTTCGATACCGATGGAAATCGGCGGCCTCATTCCAGAATGCGGGCGGTCTATCATCGGCAGGGGCCTTGTTTAACTGAGGTAACCTATTCGGGGAAGATTCACGGAACGGGGATTGATCACGATACGACGGTGAGCTTGAGTCGCCGTGACGACATGACTGTCGGAACGTATCGGATCCGAATGAGGGTGAGCGAAGCTGTCGATTTTTCCCGCTTCGTCATTTTTCAGATCGGAGCGGATACCTATTCTTCATCTGGAGAGAGAAAGATGGCTATGGGAAACGCTGGAGGACTTGTCAGGGAATGGGAAACGCAGTGGGGTGGAGATGAGTATCGTATGGACCCTTTTTCCGTGGAGGGCAAGGCTGCCTGGGCATCTCTTCATGACACCGCTGGTGGAAACGGGCACGGAGAACAGTCGGGAGCGTGGGCCAATCGTGGAATCGTGATTCGAGAGTGGAAAGCGAAGTTGGGAGGAAAAAATGCGCTGCCGAATTTTGCGGAACGAGGGGTCGATCTCGCGGGAAATCGAAAGGCCTCAACCATGGACATCGTTCCTCCGAAGGGTGTCCGAAGATTTGAACCGGGTGATTTTGTAGAAGCGGTAATCGAACACCTCATCGTCCCGAAGTCCGCTGACGACTACTATGGGTCGAATGAAAAGCTAGGAACAGCTTTGCAGGAAGACGGAAACACCTGGAAAATGATCCAGCGGCAAGCCTTGGAAGATCAAAGGGAGGTTGTGGTTACTACCGGGAAGCTCTCCCGCACATACCCTGACATTCGTATTATTTCGGAGAATGGTAGCGCGCTGGCTGCGGTTCGTGGCGGCTTGGGATATATACCCATAACGATTGGAGGACTCTCCTCGCCCGCTGGGGGATCATTAGAAATAAACGGCGCTATCCTTGATCAAAGCGTTCACGGAAGTGACTTCTGGCAGACGGATTTCGATCCCAAGACAAAAACGTGGAGCCGGACCTACAATGTAAAGTTCCGTGGTGGTGCCGAAACGAAAGTGCAGTTTTCGTCGGATTGATGTAGGAGAGTTACTATGAAAGGACGCTTCGCCCTACCATTGGCTTCACCAATCACGATTGTCAGACACTCCTGATCAGTAGGCCCCTACAATTCCTCCCGCTCTCTCGAGAACACATTTCCCGCGGGCTTCTCAGGTAGGGTAGTATGCCACGCCTCAAGTTTTGCGAGCAAGTCTCTGACCACGGATTCATTCTCTCTGCTGAGGTCATTGCCCTCGGCTACGTCATTGGAGATATCATACAATTCCAAGTGGGAGAGATCTTTGTTCGCTACCAGCTTCCATTTTTGATGAACAACCGCCCACGAAACCCAGTGGTCGGGCTTCGTTTTCTGTGGTGGCCAGGCAGCACCGATTTTCCAAAAGAGAGGGGTATCCCGAGATGACATGGTTTCCCCTTTCAGTACATCCACAAAACTGATTCCGTCCGCGCGATAATCTTCCGGGAGCTTCGCTTTGGCGAGTTCACAGAATGTAGGCAGAAGGTCGACTGCAGAGATGAGAGATTCTTCATCAATTTTGCCTGCCTCAATTTTTCCTGGCCAGCGCGCGATAAAAGGAACTCCGATACCGCCTTCGAAGATCGCTCCTTTATAACCTTTCCGTCCTCCGGTGATTCCTTTGGCTCCGCCGATTCCCCAACCCGCTCCGGTCGCCGTGTCGTAGCTCAATGTCAGCTCCGTCGGCTTTGATGCGCGAGCAGGGCCATTGTCAGAGCTGAAAATGACGAGCGTGTTTTCTGCAATCGCGAGACGGTCGAGTGTATCGAGCAGTTCGCCAATACGGTCATCAGCATGAGAGAGGACCGATGCGTAGATCTGGTCGGCGCGGTCGAGGTCGCGGAATCTCCATTCGTATTTGGGAACGGTGTGAAAAGGAGTATGTGGTTCGTGCAGCCACACATTAATGAAAAATGGTTTTTCCTCTTTTACGCTTTCTTCGATAAATGCCGAGGCGCGCTCAGCATCTTCGTGCCACGGCATTTGTTCTCCCGAGCAATTGAAAGCGCCGTAGTCGTCGAATCCATACATCGCCGGAGTCGGGGAATCGGGAATCATATCGTTGGCAAGGTGCCACTTTCCATAGTGGGCTGTGCGGTATCCTGCACCCTGAAGAAAGCGACTGAGAAGAGGGGCTTCAGGATCAAGCCAGTCAGGCATGCCCCGCTTCGCGTTGCTCGGCACCCAGGCAAAGTGACCATCGATATTGTAGCGGGCGGGGAAGTGTCCTGTCATGACCGCGGTTCGGCTCGGGGAACAAACTCCGCTGGCGACAGTGAATCGTTGAAAATCGGTTCCTTCTGCGGCAAGCCGGTCGATATTGGGGGTCTTGATGTAGGGATGCCCGTGGCAACTCAGGTCGCCCCAGCCCCAGTCGTCAGCAAAGAGAAAGAGAATGTTGGGACGATCTTCTGCTTTGGAAATTCCGAAAGCGAAGAGGAGGTATAGCGACAATAGGACCTGGCGAATCATTTTTGTGAGTAGTGAGGTTTGCGGAAGCATGTCAGGCTATTTCATTCGATCAAGGGACTTTCGTGCATTCCGAATTCGTGCCCGCAAGTCTGGTGGTAGTTTAGGATTGGTGAGGTGATCCATCACCATCTCAAATTCCGGAATCAATTCGGACTCCCCTTGGTAAATCCGCTCCATCACGGTGAGGGAATAAGCCCGCGTTGCGATCAGTTATCTGCAAACCCGTATCGAAAATCAGGACCGTAAAAACGAAGATTGAGCTTGGAGTGTGTCCCGCATTTTCTATTCTTGAAAAAGGATTACCAAAGCATCATGAAAAAATCAACGAGACGATCCTTTCTTCAATCATCTGGGCTGACCGCTGCCAGCGCCATCGGATTCCCCGCCATTGTTCGCGGGCAGAATTTGAATTCCAAAATCAGAGTCGCTTGCATCGGTGTCGGCGGCAAAGGCGATAGCGACACGAAGAACGCGGCAAAAGAGGGCGGTGAAATTGCAGCTCTCTGCGATGTCGATAGTAATACGCTGGAGAAGATGGCGAAGAATTTCCCGAAGGCGGCAAAGTTCCAGGATTTCCGGGAGATGTTCGACAAGATGGCCGACCAGATCGATGCAGTAACTGTTTCGACTCCTGACCACTGCCACGGCGTTGCCGGGATCCAGGCGATGCAGCTAGGCAAGCATGCCTACGTTCAGAAGCCGCTCACCCAGACTGTTTGGGAGGCGCGGACGATGAAGGAGCTTGCGAAGGAAAAAAATCTTGCGACCCAGATGGGCAATCAGGGCAGCGCGATGGATGGACTCCGCCGCAGTGTCGAAGTGATTCATAGCGGCGCGGTTGGAAAGCCGACCGAACTCCACGTCTGGACTAATCGCCCCATTTGGCCACAAGGTCTCGCGCGACCGGAAGGGGAAGATCCCATCCCCGAAAATCTCGACTGGGATCTTTGGCTTGGGCCTGCTGAAGATCGGCCCTACAAGAAGGGCGTTTATCACACCTTCAAGTGGCGTGGATGGAAAGACTTTGGAACCGGCGCTCTTGGTGACATGGCCTGCCACACGGTGAACATGCCGTTCCGTGCTCTCAAGCTCGGGTATCCCACACGTATCGAATGCGAATTTTCCTCGCGCGACTATCCCGAGACATTTCCATTGAGTTCGCGCATTCGATTTGATTTTCCGGCTCGCGAAGGGTGGCCGCCGCTGAAGTTTTATTGGTATGAAGGAAAGCCGACCTCGGACTTCTGGCCGATTCGGCCTTACTCGGATCTGACGAAGCACGTCGTCGCGGCACAGGGCAAGCTTCCCACGAGCGGTTGTCTTATCATTGGAGACGAAGGAGAGTTGTATTCAGGCGACGATTACGGACGTGACTTCTCCCTGATGAGAAAGGACGATAAAGTCTACATCCCCGGCCATCAGCACGAATTCTGCAAAGCGATTCCTGAGTCGATTCCACGTTCTCCCGGTCACGTCAAAGAGTGGTTCGATATGATGAAAGGCGGAGCACCTGCTTACTCCAATTTTGAAGTCGCTGGCTACCTGACAGAAGTGATCCTCTTGGGATGCATCGCACAGAATATTGGCGAAGGACGTCCCATCAACTGGGACGGTCCGAACATGAAGTCGACGGATAATGAGGAAGCTTCGAAGCTCGTGAAGAGAAGTTATCGCGACGGTTGGGAGCCGAAGGTGTAAGTGTTAGAAAGTTCTTTCTATTTTTCCATGGATACATTTTCCAGACGACAAATTCTCGGTGCGGCTGTCGCATCGCCCGCAGCATTTTTGCTGCCATCGAATCTGCCAGCGGCTGAAGAGCGATTCCAAATCGGAATCCAGGAATACACTTTCAATCGCTTGCTCAAAAGCGGACAGCTCGACCATCTCGATTATCCTGCTCTCGTAAAAAAGGAGCTTGGGATTACGCACATCGAGTACTGGAATCGGCCTTTCAACGGCAAGCACACCGACAAAGCTTACGTTGATGAACTCGCGAAACGCACGACCGGGGAGGGCATGAAAAACGTTCTCATTCTCGTTGATGCGGGAAACCAACTCGACTCGGCGGATGCTGCGGAACGGAAGCGTGCCGTTGACGAACACAAAGGTTGGATTGATTGCGCTGCTCAGCTGAAGTGTGATGCCATCCGGGTGAACTGCCGCTCGGGAGGTGACCGCGGGGAGAACCTGAAAAATGCCGCGGATGGTATGGGTGCGCTTTGTGACTACGCAAAACCATCGGGCGTAAAAGTAGTGATCGAACCTCACGGCGGAAATTCTCAGGACCCCGCCTGGTTGCTTGAAGCGATGAAACGGCTCGACCGTGATAATGCCGGACTGCTTCCCGACTTCAACAACTTTGGAGAATACGATCGCTACGATGCGGTGGAGAAAACGCTACCTCACGCCGTGGCAGTTTGTGCCAAGGCCTTTGATTTCGACGAAGACGGAAACGAGACCAAGACCGACTTTTTCCGAATGCTGAAAATCGTCAAGGACTCCAATTACTCCGGAGTCATATCGATTGAGTTCGAAGGACACGGTATTGATCCGATCGAGGGTTCGCGGAAGACGAAGGCGTTGATCGAGAAAGCACTGACTTTGGCGGGGTAGTCACCGAGATAAACTTTATCCGACAGCACAATCCGGAGTAACAGACACCCGGCTGCAGTATATGCGCCGGTGCTAAGTCTGTGGCTGGCCTCTGTGAGGCTGGGATAAGCGTGTTGTCACTATTCGTGCTATCGAAAAAACAGGGTTGGATGAGTGCCTCGAAAGACAGCTTACTTCGCCGCCTTGAGCACCTGCAGGTCATGAATTGACCAATAGAGCCTGTGGTTTCCGGTCTGGGTGATACGGATGAATTTTGCTTTTTGTTCAGAGAGCTCGACTGTGATTTTGGAAGATTCCTCTTCCTGCTTTTTCGCTGCTTTCGTCCACTTCTCCCCGTCGGTGGAAAGCTCGACTTCGCAGCCTCGTGGGTAGTCGTTTCGTGAACTGGCTGCATCAAGAACGAGACCAGCGACTTCGACGGGTTCGGGAAGTTCGATCTGAAACCACATGCCTGGCCTCATGCTCTGGCCGGTGGTGTAGCGTGTGCCGAGGCTCCCATCGATCGCGTTTTTCACGTCTTTGGCACCGTGGCTGGCGGACAGCTTCCAATCGGCCCGATTGGGAAGCACTTGAGGTACGGTGGCGAGAAGTTCTGCTTCGGTCCATGGCGTTTTCCGATCTGCGTTTTCTTCGCGGATCCGTTTCACTTCTGCTTCGGTTAGAAATCCCAATTGATTGCCGAAGCTATTTCGAATGTAGGACAGGACCGATGCAACCCACTTGTCTCCGTTCGATGCCATGGAGATCATTTCACCGGGGTAGGTTTTTCCATCAACAGGTCCGGTCAGTCCGTGGAGGACGACCTTGGTTGCCAGCTCGCGATGGCCGTGGAGGATTTTGGAATCGACGAGAGAAGGGGCGAGACGAAGGTTGTCACCGCCCGGGATTTGCATGCCTTCTCCGTCGCCGCCGTGGCAGGCAAAGCAAAGCGAGGCGTAAATGAGCTGGCCTTCTTTGTATTGGGTGAGCTGTTCCGAACTGAGTTTGGGCGGAGTGGGGGCGGCACCTCTGGTCAATTGCTTTCCAATGGTCTTGACTCCAGCGCTTTCGCTTTTCTCGATCGTGCTTTCGGTGAGCTCCTTGTAGTCGTCGAATTTGAGGAGCTTTGAGGTGAGTAGGCTCTGAATGACGACGTTTGGATCTTCGTCGTTTGTCAGGGCGATAATGTCAGCTTTGAGATCTTTTTCTCCGGCCTTGAAAAGAGTCTCGCTGGCGCGGATCGCGGCCCGACGAACAGAGGCGTGTTCGTCTTTCATTTTCTCCCGGGTAAATTCGGGAGTGAGGCTACCAAGCCCTTCGAGGGTCCAGATGGCATGCATTCTTGCGAGAGCGAAATCGCTATCTTGTGCGACTTTTTCGAGAGCAGGAGCAACGGATTTGTCGGCACGAAGAATGATCAACTTTTGCGCGGTGTCGCGCCACCAGCCGTTGGGATGTTCAAGGTGAGCGACGAGTTCAGCGGGAGTCTGATCGAGCATTCTCGGTTGCGTTGTGTCGCGCTTGAAGTCCTCATGAACAAGGCGGTAGATGCGGCCGCGCTGCACGTTTTTGGCAAAGCCGTATTCATCGATCACGCCGCGCAGGTAGCTGCCGGGTTTGGTCCAGTTGCCCTGCTGGATGATCCCGCGATACATATCGACGATGTAGAGGCAGCCGTCGGGGCCGTTCTGGATGTGCATGGCCCTGAAGTTCGGATCGGTTGAGCGGATGAATTCACTGCCAGGGTGTGCGTTTTTCAAATAGGTGATACCATCGCGGACTTCGACTTTGCTTCGGCGGATGAGTCGACCGACCGGCTCTGAGAAGAGAAGATCGCCGCGTAGATCCTCAGGGAGGCGATCCCCTCGAAATATGCCTTCGCCGCAGGTCGCGGTGAAGTGATTCAGAGTATTGTCTCCTGGTCGAAACCGCTTTGTTCCGCCCTGCACATCAGGAATGCCGACAAGTGGAAATACTTCGCGGTAGTCGACGGGGAACTGATTGGACACATTAAGTGCACCATAGACAATGGGTTGCTGAAAATTCAGGGGTCCGCGCTCACCGCCAGCGTTAACGAACCAGGGCTTTCCATGGTCGTCCTGACACAATCCCCACTGACCGCCGTTCGGGGCGGTAGGTTCCTTGCGTGCGAGACCATCGGGATTGTGGCGGAGGCGATAGGCGTTGTAGGTGGTGTAAATCCAGTTGTCCATGGACCAGATGAGGCCGCTGGGCTGGTGCTCCATGTTGCCGCCGCGAGGTCCGCCTTCGTACCAGATTTTTTTCTCGTCTGCGACGCCGTCGCCATCGGTGTCACGGTAGGAATAGATGTCGAGGGTATTAGTTTCCCCAATGAGGACTCGGTCGTCGAGCGGGAGAACCATGCGTGGGAGAAGCAGGTTGTCGGCGAAGACGGAGTGCTTGTCCATGACTCCGTCGCCATCGGTGTCCTCATGAAGTGAGACGCGGCTGGTCTGCTCCTGTTCGCCGGTGGCATCAGCGTCCTGCATGTAGGTGCGCATCTCGACGACATAGAGGCGTCCGTTTCCATCGAAGGCGGATACGACAGGCTCGGTGATCTGCGGTTCTGTCACTACAGGTTCGAGATGGTAACCTTCGGGCAGTTGAAATGTCTTCAAGCTCTCTTCGACGGAGAGATACGGCAGTGTGCCTGTTGGTTCGTATTGTTTGACCTCGGTGCCAAACGAGAGGGAGGCACCAAGAATGGCGGGAAGCAAAAGCGAGGGAATGATTTTCATTGATAGGAAAAGATCAGGCGCGCGGACCATATGTCAGTGGACGGAATTACGCAGGAAAAAATTGCCTGATTCCGGCCGGTTTCGGGACATGTCACTTGGTGATCTCCCATCCCCAGCCTTTGGGGACCTGGCCACCGCCGGAATAGTCGCCGCTGGGCTTCAGGGGAGGGAGTGTCGCGACAAAGGATTCGTATTGATTTGTGAGGCGTTTCACGACTTTGGGATTACCGGAGGCGACGTCGTTCCGTTCTTTCGGGTCTTTGTTCAGATCAAAGAGTTTCCAGCCATCGGGATACTTGATGAAGCGCCAGTCTTTCCATCGAACCGCATAGAGATTTCGTCGCGGAGCATCGGTCGGGTCGGCATTATGCCAGAAGAGATATTCGTGAACGTCGCCTTTCTTTTCTCCGGTGAGGAAAGGAACGAGGTCTTTGCCGTCACAACCTTCAGGGAGCGGTGTATCGATTGCGGCAGCCATGGTTGCGTAAAAATCGAAGGTCGCCATCTTTCCTCCATAAGTGATTCCGGAGGGAACAACTTTTGGCCAGGGCACGATGGTCGGAGTATGCACCCAGCCTTCCATTTGCGTGTGCTTTCCTTTGCCTCCGCGGTAGGGTTCAGAGCTTCCTCCGTGGTCGATGTTGGCGCCATTGTCTCCTGTGAACAGAATCAGGGTGTTTTCTTCAATGCTGTGTTTCTTCAGCTGTTCGAGCAACTTGCCCACCGCATCATCAACTGCGACAACGGCACCTTCGTATGCCGTTCCGTCACCTCCCGGGATGCGGTCGCGATAGTGCTGCGGGGTGTTTTTCACATTCGAGTGAATCGCGAAAGGGGAGAAATAGAGAAAGAAGGGATTCTCCGCGTTTCGGTCGACAAACTCGGCCATATAATCTCCATCGAGGTCGGTGAGATAAACGGGGGTCCCATTTTCCAGCTCACGATCATATTGATTGCCGGGCGCGTTTCTCGCGACCTCCATAAAGCCGCGCTGGTGCGGACCCTGCCCTTCAGAACCGATATCCCACTTCCCGATTTGCCCGGTCACGTAGCCTGCCTCCTTCATGAACTCCGCCATCGTCGGATGATCATCCGGAATAGGAAGGCCGCGAGACATCCCTGACTTGCCGAAACGCTGGGCATACATTCCGGTGATGAGGCTGCAACGACTCGGGCAGCAGGGTGGGTTGGTAATGTAGGACATCGTGCATTTCGCCCCGCGCTTCGCGAGCGAATCGATGTGAGGTGTGGGGATGCGCTCGTTGCCGAAGCAGCCGATGTCTCCAAAGCCAAGGTCGTCGATGAAGAGAATGACAACGTTGGGTCTGGGTTCAGCGGAAGTGTTTCCGATGAAAAAAATCTGGATCAAGGCCGCTGCAAAGACGGACTTCAGCAAGTGACGAAAAAGCATGCGTTATCGAAGCCGCAATCCGCCCCATGGTGCGAGACAAATTTTGGGAGAATTGCGCTAACAGGCGGGCTTCGTTTTTAAAAGCGGATCGATGAATGCACGCGTTGTTGAAACGACCTTAATCACAGTTTCTTCGCTCGTTCGGTTGTCCCAGTAGAATCAATGGTTTTCGCCGGGGTACATTTCGATGGTGAGACTTTTCCCTGCTTTCTCGATGGCAGAAAATACGATTTCGAAATTGATTTTTCCTCCGCCGTGAGCGTTTGCCCCTGCCTCATTTTCTGACACAGAGCACGCGCTTTGTCCCATTCGATTTCCTTGGCTTGAGCCGCCAGAAGGAAGGAGAGAAAAAGAACGAGGGCAGTGATTATGTTCCGTTTCATCTGAATTGACCAATTTCTAAGTAGCATTTAACCCATTAGTGAACGATCAGGAACTCCATGAAACGTATTTCCCTTGCCAGTTTTCTCTTGTTATTTGCTGCCACGGTTCTTCAGGCACAATCCCGTCCACCTGAGGGAGCCGTTCACCGTTTGCCGGAATCTGTGGCAGCCGAAACGATTTCGCTGAATCCTGATTTCTGGGTTCACGGAGAAGAGCTGCTGGAAGATGGGAAAAAGATTCCCCTTCTCATTGTGCTCCATGGAGGAGGTGGGACAGGGATGAATATCCAGAAGGTCAAGGGTGCTCCACTCGGCCCGTTGCGGACGCTGCAAAAGGCGGGCTTCAAATCTCTGGTAGTGGCACCCCAGGCTGGCAGGAGCCCGATGGAGTTCGGGGCCAAAGGCGGATGGGTGCCGGCGGACCTGAATATTCTCCTGGCTCATCTGCTCGAGGTCTTCCCCATTGATTCCAATCGGGTCTACCTGACTGGGTCCAGTATGGGCGGATACGGCACTTACGCTTGGGCGGGAGTGAATCCGGAGCACTTCGCTGCCATTGCGCCGATGGTTGGAGGGATTGGACCCGGAGGGCCGAAGGACATCACGACAGAGCTTGAGCTATGGGGAAAGAACCTCGCGACCTTGCCGATGCGGACCTACTACGGAGCAAAGGATCGTGTCGTGCCTGCCGATCGTGGCGAGATGATTCTCAAATCCATTGAAAAAGCCGGAGGGAGAAAAGCGGAGCTGATTATTTTCGAAGATATGGGACACGACGCAGGGCGGCGTCCCTATTCCGATCCAAAATTTTTCGAGTGGCTCTTCAGTCACGTCCGGGAAAAAGGATGAAAAAGCTCTGCATTTCTGGAATCTCCGTTTTATTTTCGTGCCCCGAAATTTTTCCTCAGTATGAAACTACCAAATATTTTTCTCTTCGTGTTCATCGGCCTCGGAGCAGTGGTTTCTTTCGCCGAAGACAGACCCAATATTCTCTGGATCACAAGCGAGGATAACGGCATTTCTTGGGTAAGCTGCTACGGCGGGACCAATGCGCAAACGCCGAATATCGACAAGCTAGCGGCCGAAGGTTTTCGCTATCTCAACTGCTTTGACAATGCCGCGGTATGTGCGCCGACCCGTTCTCTCTGGATCACGGGAATGTATGGTGTCTCCAATGGCACCCAGCCGATGCGAAGTCGGAATGAAATTCCGCACGATCAGATTTTCTATTATCCGGATCTCCTGAACAAGGCGGGCTATCACACTTCCAATCCAGGCAAGACCGACTACAACATCGGCGGGCGCGAAGACAAAGAGCCATGGGATTTGGGCAAAGGTGCCAAGTATGGGTGGAAAAAACGAGAGCCCGGCCAGCCGTTTTTTGCAGTGGTCAATTTCACGGAGAGCCACGAGAGCAAAGCTCACGGTGATGTGGAAGGCACAAAGAATGATCCAGCGGAGATGAAGCTGTTCTCTTATCATCCCGATCTCCCGGTGATCCGAAAAAACTACGCGAAATACGCGGACGCTGTCGAAAACATGGATAGCAAGGTGGGGGAATGCCTCGCCGAGTTGGAGAATGACGGACTCGCTGACAACACCATCGTCATCTACAACTCCGACCACGGTGGAGTTATGGCGCGAAGCAAGCGCTTCGTCTACTCCAGTGGAATCCACTGCCCGCTGATTGTCCGCATTCCAGAGAAATTCAAGCATCTCTATCCTGCCGACAAGCCGGGCATGACGGTCGATCGTCTCGTCAGTTTTATTGATATGCCGAAGACCTGGTTGAGCCTCGCAGGGGCGGAAATTCCTGCCACCTTTCAAGGCCGGGTTTTCTTCGGGGACGGTGCCGAGCCGGAGTCTCCGTTTCACTTCGCCTTTCGAGAGCGCGCTGACGAGCGTCTCGACAACGTTCGGGTGATGCGGGACAAGCGCTTTTCCTACCACAAAAACTACATGCCCTTCGCGCCGGCGGGACAGCATCTTGCCTATCTCTGGAAAGCGAAGGCGACTCCGACCTGGGAGCAGCATCATCGGGAAGGAAAAACCAACGACGTTACCGGCCGTTTTTTCCGCGCGCGTGTATCCGAGGAATTTTACGACAACGAAAGTGACTTCGACAATGTCAACAACCTGATCGAAAGCGAAGAGCATCAGGAGAAAATCGCGCTGCTGAAAAAGGAACTGCGAAAGAAACAGCTCGAGCTCTTTGACTCCGGTCTCCTGCCGGAGCAAATGCGGGTTCGTCGTGCTAAGGAAAACAAGGTGACGATTTACGAAATGGTGCGGGACGAAAAACTCTACCCGCTCGCCGCTTACCTTGATGCAGCTGATCTCGCGCTGGCGCGTGACAAGAGCAATCTGGATGTATTTGTTAGTGCGATGTCAGACGGAGATGAAGGTATCCGCTGGTGGGCCATTGTTGGTCTGCACCTTCTTGGCGACGAAGTAAAACCCGCTGTGGAAACGCTGGAGCAGGCACTGGCCGATGATTCCCACGAAGTGAGGATGATATCCGCCTGGTCGCTGATCAAACTGGGGCAGTCAGAAAAGGCGATGGCCTGTCTCGATCAATTGCTTTTCGAAGGGACGGAGAATGAAATGATGCTCCATAATGTCCTCGACTGGATGGGCGAGCCTGCGCATCCGCTTGTAAAAAAATATATCGAGAATGCAGGCGAAAGGCAGGGCAAATACGGGATTGGTATTCTGGGCAGAGTTGCAGAACTGAATGGGTGGTAAACGATTCCGTTTCGACCTGGGCTTTTTCTAAGACTTACCGGGAATGATCTGGCCATGCTCGCGCAACACCGCGTGAATGTCCGCTAGCGGGACATCCAGCGGAGTCGTGCCGGAATTCGCTGCGAGTGCTGCGGCAGTCCCTGCAGCCTGTCCCATACCCATGCACGATGCCTGCACTCGCAGGCCGGAATTGGCGAGGCGGTCACTACTGACGCATCGACCTGCAACAATGATATTGCTACTGCCTTTGGGGATAAGTGCTCGCAGCGGGATTGTGGGCACTGTTCCGGGTTTGAGTGGTTTCGGTTTCACACCAGTCTTCGTGTGCAGATCGACCGGGTAAAAGGCGTTGCTGATCGCATCTTCAAAAAGGCGACCAGAGGTGTAGTCATTCACTGTGATGATCGTTTCGCCCTCGATACGGTAGCTCTCTCGAAATCCAGTCTCCGGCTGCAAATGCATTAGACGTTTCTTTTCCTTCCGGAGCTTCGCAAGAATCGATTTTCGTCCAGCCAGATTTGCCTGGGTAGCGGTCCGTGAGTTTGTCGAATCCGCTCCATGAACATAGAGGCGGTGGATTTGATTTCTGCCAGGCTGATGCTCTTTACCCATCATGAAAAGAAAGGAGCCGGGTTGCCGCTCCTCTTCACGAAGGCGGGGGAAGCCTAACATGCCCACTACTTCTGCGCCGCCAGTGCAGTCGACAATCTGTTTGCAGTGGACTTTGCGCTGGGTGCCGAATCCTACGCAATCCATTTCCCAGCCGCTGTTGGTTTTCTGCACGGATTGCGGAAATTCGTAGTAGGCGACTTCGACTCCGGCATCGATGCATTTTTCCTCTGCGAGAAGGGCGTAGAGAAATTGATTGGTGTAGACCTGGTTTTGCCAATGCCGTTGTGGAACCTTGGCGAAGTTCGGGAGTTTGCCACCATCCAGTTCAACGCTCTCTTTGACCAGCTCCCAACCGATCCCCGCGATCACTTGCTTACCCCACGCGTCGAACAATCCGGGAAATGCGACGCCGCCGGTAGTTGTCGTTCCTCCAAGCTGGCTATTGCGTTCGATGAGTAACGTTTTTGCTCCGGTGCGCCCTGCCTGGATCGCGGCGACGTGGCCTGCGGTACCTCCGCCGACGACGAGAACATCAACCTCATTGGTCTGCTCAAGTTTTTTGGATGCGGCATCGCCTTCCGCCATTGTCACGGAAGCGGTCGAGGCGACGGCCAGTCCCATCCCGGCAGTTCCGAGGAGGCCTGTCTGAAGGAAATCTCTCCTGTCAGTGGATTCTTCTTTCTCGCTCATGTCGGCAGTATGAAACGGGGGAAAGGAATTTTCATTTCCGCAATCAGGGGTAGACTGCTTGTCCAAAACAGAACGGACTGGAATCGATAGAAGCGCTCTATTCGTAGTCTTGCTCCATCAAACTGTTCAGCACGTCCTTCTGCCATTTTCGGAGCTGCTTATCCATCTGCTCGACGACTTCCGGTTTTGATTGGGCGAGATTGTTTTCCTCTGCGGGATCCGCTTTCAAATCGAAGAGTTCGACACCGGTGTTTTTCTCACCATCGATGACGAGCTTGTAGTCTCCGGAAATGATTGTTCTTGCTCCGCTGAAATTGTCTTCCACTACTTCAGCGTGATGGTAGTTCACAAAATTGCGGGTGTAGAGGCCACGCATTTGTTTGGCCAGCGGAGTTGTTCCTTTTTGTAGTTCCGCATCGATGTAGGGTTTTCCTTTTCCTGTGCTTGCATTTACTGGGAAATTCCAGATCTCGATAGGCTCGGGGCGCTGCTTCATTTTTCCATACAAAAGAGGAGCCAGATCAATTCCGTCGAGGGGCACTTCGGGAACCTTGGTGTCAGCAAGAGCACAGAGGGTGGGGAGAATGTCGGAGGTATGGGCGCTCACGGATGAAACACGAGGTGAGGGGATGCCTGCTGGCCATTCGATGACACCGGGCACTCGAATGCCGTTCTCATACACCTTTCCTTTGAGCCCCCGGAAGCGCGACTCCCGGAGTCCACTGGGGGGAGTGCCATTGTCGCCGCAGTACCAGAGCAGAGTGTTTTCTTTCAGCCCGAGTGTACGCAGAGCGTTCCGCAGTTTGCCGATGGAACGGTCCATCGCCGTGATCTCTGCATAGCGCTCGATGAGGACGTCTCGTAGTGGACGTTTGACCCGGAGGCCGGTTTCGTTTGATGTCAGGTTGACTTGGGTCTCCGCATATTTATCCGGCAAATCGCGATACAGTGCGAGGTCGGTTTCGATTCCGCTGTAGGGCTCATGTGGGGAACCAAACCAAATGATCGTAAAAAAGGGCTTTTGGTCCTCTTTCCGTTCCTCAATGTAGTTGATTGCCTCATCAATTAGGATCTCCGAGCTTTCTCCGTAGAACTTCTTCGGTGGCCCGCCGTTGCGGGAAAGGACTGGATCAAGTTCGAAAAAATTGTCGTGGGAAAACCACTCCTGGAATCCCATCGCTCCGGGATTGGTAGGCGAGGATTTCTTCACCGGCCCAACATGCCATTTCCCAAAATGAGATGTCGCATAGCCAGCGTCCCGGAGAAGGTGCGCAACAGTGATCTCCTCCGGTCGAATCGAATAGCCGGGACGAAAGATTCCATAGCGATTCGGGTGACGTCCAGTGAGGACGCTGCCTCTTGTGGGAGAGCAACTCGGCTGCGCATAGAAATTATCCAGACGAAGTCCTGCCGCCGCCATCTCATCGAGATAGGGTGTCTTTACATAAGGGTGATCGTTGTAGCCAACTTCTTCCCAACCATGATCGTCACCCATCAAGAGGATGATGTTGGGTCTCTCGGTGGCTTGAGCGATTGCTCCAAAGAACGTGATGAAAATTACGAAAAGCGATCTCATGAAATCAAACATGGTTGTGTCGTGGACATAACAGGGTTGGGTGCGTCACTCAACTCTCTTTCGCCAAGGCTTCAGTGGGCAGGCAGGGTTACTACCGAATTTCGAAAGGAATAGGACTTCCGGTGACTTCGACATCGTTCTCGCCGTAGCGAATTTTTGTCCACTCGCCAGCGATAGGGAGACGGATTTCCATCCAGTCCCACGCTTTGGGCAGGGCGGGGCGGATCTTGAGTTGTTTGTCAGGGACCGAATATTCGAGGCCGCCGAGTCCTTCGAGATAGAGGAGGATTTTTCCGGCGTTGAAATTGGAGTACTGATCGCCGAAAAGCGTGAGGTCGCGCTCGTAAGCCTCGGGGGCGACAGGGACGTTCCACTCGGTGTGCCAGTTGTAGTTGGCGAGATGATTGAGAGTGAGTTCCGATGCGGTTTCTGAAAGACCCTGACAAAACATCCCATCGAGCGTGAAATAGGCCGTGTCGGGTGTGTAGCCGAAGGAATGATCAACATCGGTGGCGAATGTCTTCATCGACTCTTTTGCCATCGCGAGAGGGAAAAAGTCTCCGTAAAATCCTTTTTCTCGGTCAAGCGCCCAGGTATCGACCATGTGGCGGGCATATTCTTTGGGGAAATGCCGGGACCGCATTGCCCAGAATCCGTTGGTCATCAGCATGCGGTTTTCCGGGGCTAGAAAGAAGTTGGGCACTTTGTTCATCTCCCATCGTTGGTCGAACATGAGCCGGATGTGTTCGGGGTCGCGGCGGACAAGCTGCTGCCAGTGCGCGATGTCGGAATCGTTGCCGGTGAGCCGTGCCATATTCTCGAGTGTCTCCACGACTTCGAATTGGTTCATCGAAAATTCGGAAGGGCTGTCCCAAAACAGTTTCGCGAAATGGTCTTCGTAGCAGCTTTTGAGAAATGTGATATCGCCGGTGTGTTGGTAGATTTGCCAGGCGCCTAGAACGTGCTCCGATGTTTCTGGGCCGTAGGCCCCGCTGTGCCATGTAGTTCCCTTGTTATCGGAAAGCATGCGAAGTCCGTTGGGGAGTTCGCGGAAACGATTGTTTTCGGAGAGGTGTTTCCACGTCAGAACATTGCCGTAGGCATAGCGCGGCTTGTTTGCTGTCCAGGCTCCGACTTTGATCTGGAATGCGGCATCGTAGCGATGGATCCCGAGGAAATTGTTCACTGCGGTCTGGGTATGAAGCTCCTGCTCCCACCCTTTTCCAACCTCGATGGAATACATCAAGTGAAGTGCCCAGAGGTAGTAGTAGATATCGACGAACTTCGGGTCGGGGCAGCGGAACCAGGGGGGTTCATCGTTGAGAAGGCGATTCATCTCCGCAGTTTTTGCGGTGAGCATCTCCTGGTGTTTTTGAATGATTTCCCAAGACATAGAGGTGGCTGTGTCAGGGGTGTCGTGCATCGCCCAGGCCACGGCAGTGCCTTGGTCATCGCAGGGGACGGTGAAAGTGTAATGCCAGACGCCGCGGTCATCCTTTCGGGTAGCGGCTGAGTTTGTGAAATCTCGCGAGGCGCGGAGCGAGGTTGTCATCCCATTGTAGACGCAGGGGCCAGTTCGTTCCGGTCCGTCAGGATCAGGACGCGATTGAACGGTGCCTCCCTCGGTGATGAGAATAGTGTTCGTGTTAGTCTGAATCGAAGCGGTCGAGGTAACACTCTTGCGATGGAAAAAGCTGTGACCGGAAAATTCAAGAGAGATTGGCTCGCTCGCTGTGATGATAGAGGAGGCGGCATCGTTGGCGCCGATGAATTTTTCTTCCCGAATCGTGATGCCATCGATCTCGTATTCGCAGATTATTTTGTCCGGCCGCCAGCGCATGCTGGTTGGCTTGGGATGCTGATGGGTTTTACCGTTGATGATGACGCTGCCGTAAAGAACGCGAGTGTCTTTGTAGAATTCCCATCCGTTGTAGTCGTTGCCTACTCCGGTGTGCTCCGTGCTGGTGAGTTCGCTTTCGACGAGGCCGACACCCCGGCTGCGTAAGTCATGATGGAAAGGGTGGGTGAGGCCGATGGTTTCGTCCTCGATCAGTTTCCAACTGGCGTGAAATCCTCCGACGTAGTAGCTCATATTGCCGGCAAGGAAGCCATGCTTGCGGCCCTGGATTTCGTGTTCAAGCCGGGCGCAGTAGTCGGTGGCAGATGGTTTTTCGTCAGCTGGGCTTTGCGAGATAATCGCTGCAATGAAAAATGCGGAGATTCGTTTCATCATTTGATGATCCTTCCGTTAGTTTTTTTCTGATCGGCAGTAGTGGGGGAAGTAAAAGTAAATCTTCTCATGATATTGAATCTTAGATTTCCGCTGTTTCTGTTGGCCGTGGCTGGCGCATTTCTCTGTCCCACGTTTCTTCCCGCGGACGAACGCCCCAATATCCTCCTGATTCTGCTCGACGATCTTGGCTATGCGGATGTGGGCTTCAATGCGGAGCTGTTCGGGGTGGAAACCGACGTTGTGACGCCGAACATCGATGCGCTGGCGAAAGAGAGCACGGTTTTTAGACAGGCCTACGTGGCCCACCCATTCTGCGGGCCGAGCCGGATGGCGCTGCTGTCCGGGCGAATGCCCCATTGCTTTGGAGGGCAGAAAAATCTGCCGAATGAAGCGTTGAATTTGGAAGACTACAATGAGAAGGGAATTCCACAGAGCGAGACCTTGATCAGCACGGTTTTGCAGCGGGCGGGATATTTCACGGGCTGCATTGGAAAGTGGCATCTCGGATATGCTGATGAGTTTCATCCCAATTCAAGGGGATTTGATGAGTTCTATGGATTTCTCGGTGGGGGGCACCAATACTATCCTTCGGTGACGGATAAGGTGGAACCTAAGGTGAATGACTATCAGTATTTTCTCGAGCGAAACGGGGAGGACATTCTTTCGCCGGAGGGAGCGTATCTGACGGACGCGCTTTCCGAGGAGGCTGTCAATTTTATTCAGAAGAGTTCGGCGGATGAGGATCCGTTTTTTCTCTTTCTCTCCTACAACGCTCCCCACTCCCCCTTGCAAGGCAAGACGGAGGATTTGAAGAAACTGTTTCCGGATCACAAGCCGGAGAATTCCGCAAACGGCGTCGACTACCGGGACTACGAAGGGCGCCAGAATTACGTGGCGATGATGTATGCCGTTGATCGGGGGATCGCGCAGATTCGGAAGGCATTGGCCGATCCGAATGGCGATGGAGACACGGCGGATTCGATGGTGGAAAACACCATCATTGTATTTTTAAGCGACAATGGAGGAAAGATTCTCCAGGCCGGCAACAATGCTCCGCTGCAGGACGACAAGGGTTCGACGATGGAGGGCGGGATTCGTGTGCCCATGTTTTTCCATTGGCCTGGCCAGATTGCAGCGGAAACCGTTTTCGAACATCCGGTTCTGGCGCTCGATCTCTACCCCACTTTTGCCGCGCTTGGAAAAGGGCGGATACCGAAGGAAAAGATTCTCGATGGGAAAGACGTGTTCACCCATCTGGAGAAAGGAACGGACCCCCGACCTTCTGATCCGATTTTCTGGCTGAGGCACCACGGTGGTATTAACGAAGTAGCAATACGGCGTGGCACTTGGAAAGCCTATCGCAAGAGTTTCAGTTTCTGGAAAGTCTACGATGTCGCCAATGATGTGGGGGAATCCACCGACCTCGCTAAGTCGAATAAGGAGTATTTACAGGATTTGATTGAGGAAGGCCGGAAGTGGGGCGAGACCCACGAGGATCCGCAGTGGCACGATACCGCGGCAGGAAAGAAGAGCTGGGAGGAAAATGGAATGCCGAAGTATGATCGGACGTTTGAGCTGCGGTGAACACCAAGCACCAAGATCCAGACAGACACTTCTCAAGCATCCCATTTTCACCACATTTTCCGGCTATCAACCAAATACACTCTAATCACTTGACTTATTTAAATTATCTTTATAATCTTGTAATATTGATAATTTAGATAAAGATATTGAATTATCGTTGTTGCTGCTGGTGAAATGAAGTGTCCGAAATGTTTGCGTCCCGTCGATCATGAGGCGGAAAGCTGTTATTCCTGCGGGTATAGCGAGCTGGAGGCTGCGCAGAAGTATGGTGCAAACCAGGTTTTCTTGAACCGTATTCATGATGCTGCTGCCTGCTTGCGAAAGCAGGATCGAGATGAGCTCGCTTTTGCTCTCGATCAGCTGGAAGTCAGATTCCCGCAGATGCTTTTCTGCGCTTATCTTGGCGCTTTGCCCGACGATCTCAGTATGAGCGAATTGGGGTTCTGGCTTTTGAATCACGGACAGGTAAAGGGAGCCGAATACGCTCGGCCCAATGAAAACGGAATCCTCCTGATTCTCGACATGAACACAAAGCAGATTGGTGTTTCTCTCGGCTACTTCGCGGAATCTCTGATTTCGGAGGAAGAAGCCTATCGCGCTCTTCTTCATGCTCGGCCTCACTTGCTCAACGCTGAATACGGCGAAGCACTTGAGAAAATCTTCTTTCGGCTCGCTAAGGTTCTTCGCAAGAGAGGGCGCAAGCTCAGAAAGCTTTCCCACCAGGAACTGCAGGAACAAAGCCGTGTTCTGAACAATAAACTACTCGATCTGCCACATCACCTGACACCACGGGTTAAGCCAGAGGAATCTCAAGAGGCCACCCTTCGCAGTGCCTGACAATGTGCTGGATAGTATGAATCGATTCCTTCCCATCATTCTTATTTTCGCTCTTCCCGCAGTTGTGTTCGCGGCGAAAGTCGAAATGCCGGAGTGGGAGGAAACGGCTTCGGCGGAGGAATACAAGTTGGGTGGAGGGCTTTGGCCAACGGCTTCGAAATCTACGGATGGTGAGCCGTCTTCCACGGAAGGTGCTGTTGCGAAGTCCGATGTTGCTGGAGGCGCTGAGACCGCAGAAGGATCGGGAGAGACAAAGGGACAGGCCGTCAAATTCTACGGGCCTGCTGGTGAAGTTGTCGAAGTGACTCCGAGTGAAGAGGGTGAAAAACAGCTTCCCAATCCGAAAGCAGATGGGAATGAATTGCTCAAGTTTCCCGATGAAGAGGTTGCTCGCGAGGTGCCGATCGAGGCTCTTCCTCCGCTCGAAGGAAAGTTGGCCGATACCTATTTTGAGCACGCGCCGATGGATTTTCTTATCGACCCACAACGCCTCCTCACCGAGCAGAAGTCGAACGACATCAAACGCTTTCTCGAGTTTCACTCCGACGAGTCGAACTTCCACATCTTCGTAATGGTTTTCGGGGAAACTCAGAAAATCCCGGAAGACATCGACATGCGAAAGCTGCACAAAGAGTGGTTCTCCGAAACTCCGACTGTAGTCATGCTTTACTATCGCGAGCATCCGGAAATGACGGAACTGGTCTTCAGCGACAAGGTTAGCTCTTCGCTTCCAAAATCTGTTTTTGACCGGATTCGCCAAAACTGCCTTCGTGAAGGTGCCGCGACCGATCTGGCCCCAGATCAGGTCGAGAAAATGGCGATCGAGCTCAGCATCCAGCTTTACTGGCTGACTCGACTGATGGCTCACGAGACGACTGAGGCTCAGAGCCTGGCTGCTGAGAAGTCTGTCCACGAGATGGCTGCTTCCGCCGATGCTCCCGAGCTACTTCGCGAATATGCTCCGGGAATTTTCGTGGAAGTGAAGGGGAGAAAAGTCCTCTCGATTGTGCTTACGACCTTGCTGGTTCTGGGAACGATCGTCGCGGTTGCCTTTGTCGGATGGGGTATCCTTTGGTGGCGGAATCGTGATCGTGTTGCCGGCAAACCGCTACTCTTCCCGAGTTTCCAGATCGTCCCCCGTCTTGGGGGTGAGTTCTCCGGTGGGGCTTTTGTGAGCATGTCGTTCGAGATCAACGACGGCTCGGATTTTGCAGGCTGATTCACCCAAAAATGGATTTTCCCGCAAACGAGGCATTTTTTTCCGTTGCCCGACAGTAGGCCATTCGCTTGAATGCACCCATGGCATACCGCGTAGGAATTATCGGATACGGATGGGCAGCAACGGCACACGCCGATGCGATCAATGGAACAGATCAGGGCTCTGTCGCCGCAGTTTTCTCATCAAGACAACTCGACGATGCGGAGGTCTCAGCCGCGCATGGCAGCGAGATTAAGACCTACACAGATCTAGAGGCGATGCTGAATTCCGACATCGACGTGGTTTCGATTACGAGCTATCCGAATCAGCATCGTGAGCAGGCTGTTGCCGCTGCAAATGCCGGAAAACACATCATTCTCGAAAAGCCCATGGCTCTGTCATGGGAGGATTGCAAAGCAATCAACGACGCTGTCGTCGCCAATGGGGTGAAAGCCTGCGTTTGCTTTGAACTGCGATTCATCAGTCAGTTTCTGACGACGACCCAACTTATCGATGAAGGTCTCGTCGGCGACGTTCACTACGGTGAGGTCGATTACTACCACGGCATTGGTCCCTGGTATGGCCAGTATCGTTGGAACACAACGAAGGAAAACGGTGGATCGAGTCTTCTCTCTGCCGGTTGTCACGCCTTGGACGCCCTTCTTCTCTGCATGGGCAACGAAGTCGAGGAAGTCACCGCTTACGAAACTACTTCAAAGCACGAGATTTTCGAAAAATACGAGTATGCGACGACGACCGCCGCTATCTTGAAATTCAAAAATGGATCTGTCGGAAAAGTTGCCTCAGTGATCGATTGCCTCCAGCCATACTATTTCCACACCCATCTCGTCGGGAGCGAGGGCAGTATGCTCGACAACAAGATCTACTCGACGAAGTTCGGGCTTCGCGACAAAAAGTGGGCGGAGTTGCCCATGGCGATGGCGGATTCCGGCGACGTTGCCGATCACCCGTATCAGGATCAGTTCCAGGCATTCTTTGATGCGACTGACAAAGGGGAAGATATGTCGCGTACGAGCATGGCCGAGGCGCTGGAGACTTTCCGCGTGCTTTTTGCCTGCGACAAGTCGGCCGCAGAAGGGCGACCTGTGAAACTCAGCGAAATCGCCTGATTCGGGGCAATTTTTGACTGCCGAATATTCGGCCACAGCGACTTGCGCTTTTCCCTGCATAGGGCAAGGGTTGCGGACGAAACGGTTATGGCGATCACCTATCTTGAGGCAATCCGCGAAGCGCAGGCCAAGGTGTTGGCCGAGAATGACACCGTCTACATCTACGGACAGGATGTGGCGGAGTTTGGTGGTGCATTCAAAGCCACCAAAGGACTCGCGGAACGCTTTCCGGGACGGGTAGTCGATTCGCCTATTTCCGAGGATGCCATGATTGGCTCCGCTGTCGGCGCTGCGATCGAGGGTATGCGCCCCATCATTGAAATGCAGTTCGCGGACTTTTCCTCGATTGCTTTCAACCAGATCGTCAATCAAGCGGCAACACTTTACTACCGAACCGGGACTCCATGCCCGCTCGTCGTGCGTTTACCCTCCGGGGGAACCGAAGGAAGTGGCCCCTTTCACAGCCAGAACCTGGAATCCATCTATGCGCATTACCCGGGGCTCGTCGTGATGACTCCAGCCACAGTAGAGGACGCCTACACGATGTTTATTGAAGCCGTCGAGCTCGATGATCCCGTGATTTTCTGCGAACACAAATTTCTTTACTACCACCTGAAATCGGAAGGATTACCTGAGGAAAATATTCCCTTCGGCCGCGCCCGTATCGCACGAGCGGGGAGGCACGCGACCGTCGTGACTTACAGCGCGATGGTTCACGAATGCCTGCAGGTGGCGCGTGATCTCGAAGCCGAAGGCTGGGATATCGAAATCGTTGACCTGAGATCAGTTAAGCCGATCGATACCGACACCATTCTCGCTTCGGTCGCCCGAACCGGACGGATTCTCGCCGTCGGGGAAGGCTTCCCGTGGGGAGGCGTGACCGCCGAAGTCGTCGCCCGGGTGGTTTCAGATGGGTTTCACCTGCTCGATGCGCCACCGCAGCGTCACAACTGCCGCGATACACCGATTCCCTATCATCCGAATCTCTGGAAAGCGCACCGTCCAACCGCCCAAAGTATCAAGGACGCTGTCCGTGGTTTACTCCATCGCTGAGTTGGCATGATATCGCTTTCCCCGGACGGAAAAATTACTGGCCGGATAAAAAATGGGGGGAATCTGTTTTTTTTTTGAACCAGTTAGGGTTTCTGGTGTTCTACCAGCTGAATGATTCTCTCCCGACCCAATTTCAGATCGATTTGTCCCATTTTCGCGACCCTGCAGTTTTGTCTCATCTCCGCTTTTGCTGAGGAGCCAAGCCAGAAATTTCGCGTCGACCGGTTTTCGGGAGTGACTGTGGCTACTCAGGATCAAGCTATGTCGATGGTGATGTTTCGACACAAAAACGCTCCCATGGTGGGGGAGCGCGCTCCTAACAGCGTTCTCATCGACGGGCAATCGGGGGAAAAGACAACGCTTCACACGCTGGTCAATGAGAGACCCCTTGTGATGATCTTTGGGAGTTCCTCGTGCAACAATTTCGATCTCTACTTTTCCGACATCGCGAAGTTCCAAAAGCAATATGGCGGGCAATTCGATTTTGCGCTCATTTATATTCGGGAGGCGCATCCCAAAGGCGGATTTATGCCAAAGACCTTTCGAGAGGGAGAGAAGATTGACTTCCCGGCTGTCGAAGACGCCAGGACTGTGCGAGAGCGAAGAAAGCAGGCGCTCGACTTGCAGAAGCTCATCAGCCCGGAAATGAAAGTTTATGTCGACACGCTCGATGACGAAACAGGCGTGCGATGGGGTGCCTGGCCGCAGAGAATTTTCGTGGTGGGAACTAATCACAAGCTTCTCTATTCCGGCGGTCCCGGGCCTTGGCATTTTAAACTCACGAGGAGTGGATGGCATACCAGTGCTCCAAACGCGATGGAATCTGAATTTTCCCGAATGCCGTTTACAAGGATGAGTCTGGAAGAATTTTTGTCGAGTTACTCAGCAGAGAATAAAGCTGAGTGATCGGGAGAATATCCAGAGCGGTGCCTGAGCTTGGTGGAATATTCCCTTTGGGCATTATAGCCGACTGCACAGAAATTGCGGACCAATAGGGTTGGGTCGAACGCTCAACAGGGTCGTCTTGCAGACTAAACCCTGTTTGTTTTCAGGCGGAGCGATCAAAGCGGAATGCCCAAGACTTTTTGACTACGCCATTTTCAATCACAAGGCTTTTCTTTGTCCGCCTCGGAGTGCAAATAGTTCCAGACCTCTTTCGTGAATGTGGAGGTATTTTTGTAGAGAGCTTCGTCAGGAAGACCCCAGCCCAGTTCCGCCATTCATGCAATCATTCCGCTGAAGACCTGATTGGCATACACGGCATCGACGTATTTCGGTGTATTTCCGACCAGTAGAAAAGCATAACGAAAAACCCTCTAACTCTGAAAGTTAGAGGGTTTTTAGAGAATTGCGGGGACCGGATTTGAACCGATGACCTTCAGGTTATGAGCCTGACGAGCTACCAGACTGCTCCACCCCGCGATTTAAAGCTTCCCAAAAATCGGGCGAGCGTGAACTTCGCTTTGTTCGCTGGCAACGCAAACAGTTTTTGTCGGATTTCTTTACCGTTACAGGACCCTGTTCTCGTACTTGCCCTCCACGGAAGTTCTCGATATGATCTACGCTATGATTGCTCGAATCACTTCTCTGGTAACACTCTTCTCCGTATTTTCCCTCGTTGCCCCTTCGGATGCGGCTGATGTGAAATTCACCCAGATCTATCCAAACCTGGAATTTAGCCGTCCGTTGGCTCTCATGGTTCCCCCTGATGGTTCAGGACGCCGCTTTCTCGTCGAGCAGACGGGACTGATCCGGATGCTTCCATCAGATGAATCGACGTCGGATACGGATGTGTTCGCAGATTTTACGAATCACATGAGTGTCGAGAAGGACTTCGAGGAAGGTCTGCTTGGACTCGCATTTCATCCGAAATTTGCCGACAACGGAAAGTTTTACGTTTCCTACTCGGCGCAGGGACCCAAGCGCCTGGTGCTCAGTGAGTTCTCTGTTGGCGACAACGGAAAAGCGAATTTGAAGAGTGAGCGAATTCTGATGAAGATTCAGCAGCCGGAGTGGAATCACAATTCCGGTAATATCGTTTTTGGTCCCAAGGACGGATTCCTCTACCTCTCGGTCGGTGACGGAGGGCTTCGCGACGGCGTTCACTTGCTCGCCCAGCGGCTCCAGGCTTGGAACGGCAAGGTTCTCCGCATTGATGTGGATTCGAAGTCACCCGGTCGTGAGTATGGCATTCCTGAGGATAACCCTTTCATCGACAACCCAATCGCGAGCCCGGAGATCTATGCTCTCGGCCTACGCAATCCTTGGGGTAGTTGGATCGATCCAGAGACCGGGCTTTTCTGGCTCGCTGATGTAGGACAGGATTTTCATGAAGAAGTGAATTTGATCGAGCGTGGTGGGAACTACGGCTGGAATTATCGTGAAGCGATGCACGAGTTCGCTGGTCGTGCCCCCCTGATGCAGACGCTGAAGCGCAAGGACAAAGGGATTGAGAAACTTCAGTTTATCGACCCGATCCACGAGTATCCCAGAACTGACGGGATCAGTATTACAGGTGGCTTTGTCTATCGTGGCAAGATTGATGCGCTGAAGAACCACTACATCTATGGTGACTGGGGAACAGGCCGCATCTGGGGGCTGGAGTATGATACCGCAGCAAAGAAGGTGAGCGAAAACATTGCGCTGAGAACACCAGAGCAGGTTGCCGAGGGGCTGATCAAGCCGACGGGGATTTACCCTGACGAGAACGGGGAAGCGATTATCCTCGGTTGGCAGGGCAAGCTCTACCGGATTACAGAGTAAGAGCAGCTAATACCGTTCAGACATGTCGCACATAGATTATTGGGCAATTCCGGGCTGAAGTCCCCGGCGTTGCTTGTGCATAATTTCTGACTCCGGTCGTGGTAGGACTCCAGGGAAGCCTGTAGCTCTATCGACGGCAACCAGAGGGTCGATTTCCACCATGTCCGAATATTTGTGATGAAGGCATCCCGCCCTTCGTTTCGGCAATTCGTTTCGGCATTTCGCGTTCCCCATGCTGTCGCGGGCAAACGGAATTTTGCCTCGCCACGCTTCGCGTAAGTTTTCGTGATTTGTTTTTTGTTCTTCCGAACGAGGCTGCTCTGAGACTACAAAAAAGCGGGCTGTGAAAATCATCCACAGCCCGCTCGAGTAAAGGTATTTACAGAGATTGGCTCTGTCGAAGTCCGAAATCCTCTACCTCACATCGAGATCCTTCACCTTGTCGGTGGTAGGCAGATAGCGGTAGTAAACTTCGAGCATGAGAATTGCCCACGTGGTGTTGAGAATTTCTGCATCGTCACCTTCCACTCCATGGCCCTTGTAAGTAGGCCAGGATCCATTCTCGTTCTGGATGTCGAGAAGCTTGGGCTGAAACTTTTTGTTATATTCTTCCCACTCTTTTCCTTCGTGCATGAAGAAAACCTGCGTGTTGTAGTAAGGCGCGTAGTAGGAGCTGCCGGGACTTGGGTTTTTGTATTTCGCAGTGAGATATTTGAAACCTTTATTGTAAGCAGGGCTGCCCATTCCTTTCCAGATCTGCATTCCGAGGAGAGCTGCTCCAGTGAGGGTAGGCTTTCCTTTGCTGTGATCAGGATTGTATTTGAAGGCACCTTCGGAATCCTGGATCGCGGGAAGATATTCTTCGACGGCTTCGTCCAGTGATTTCTCGACTTTGGAGAAGCTTCGTCCGGTGTTGTGAGCAGCTTTAAGAGCCTGAATCAGCCAGCCGGATACGGACATATCGGACTTTCCTTTGCCGTCATCAAAACCGTATGACCATCCGCCATCTTTCATTTGCGCGTCAGTAATGACTCCAACTGCTTTTTTGAGGACGGACTCAAGACGTGGAATCTCTTTCCCGCTTTCTTTCGTCATCGTGTAGAGCTCGCAGAGAGCGTAGGTCGCTATGGCGTGCTCGTAGATTTCCGAGTGTCCTCCGTTACCACTGACGATTTTCCCGTCGTTTTTAAGGCATCGATCCATCAGGTAAAGCGCGGCATTAACCACGGAGTCACCGAACTTGGGAGATTCCGGCGTTTCGCAGTGTCCGAGGTAGGCGAGAAGAGCCAGTCCGGTCATGGCGGCGGTATGCTTCTGACCGAAGGAGCCAGCCTTGGCGCCCCCCTTGTTTTGTTTCGATGTGATGAACTCCAATCCTTCGCGAACGGCTCGCTCAGCCCGGTCTTCACCACCACTCTCGCGGAGGCGCTTCATGCGTTGCGACATGGAACAGCGCGATCGCATTCCTGCGGGGATTGCTCCCATGTTAGAGACGTCTCCGAAACCAGACATCGACATGCCGAATCCAGAATCGCTGTCAGCCATGGAAACCATTGTCAGATTCGTGTCAGTGGAGACGGTGTCAGGGATCGCAAAGCTGGAAAAAGCGGTGCTGGAGATGACAGGTTGAGCCGTGGCGACAGCTGACGCTGTCTTTTGCGTCATCTTTTGAACGGTCTGGTTCTCAAGGCTGGCATCACCGTCAGTCGCGGCGGATGAGACGGCGATTGTGGGTGGTGGTCCGGGAGGCTCAGCCATGGCCCAGAACATCAGTCCAACAATGAGGATAACGTGAATGATTGCTGCGATAAGAACGGCACCGACCTTTTCGTTGGTGTCAGGAGCGCGATCCGCCGCATGAACGGCTTCTCCTTCTCCGACGATGAAACTGCGCTCGTGATGAGCATCGTCCTCAGCGATGATTTCGTGAAAGTTTTCGTCTTCGTGTCCCTCAACGACCACATCCTCGCCATCGCGGACGTTATCATGGAGATCACCCGGGTTGTGGCTCCCTGTGGCAAGAGATGGGGCCAGTGTCGGCTCGATCTCTTCTTCTGCTGCGTCTTCCTCACCGGGAGGACGCAGTTTTTTCGGAGCCACGGGCGTCGCCATGGTGACTTCGGGAACCGGTTCGGTCTGACCCGCGAGATCCGCAAGCTGTCCTTTAAGGGCTTCTGTTCCTTCGGTGGCACCGGCGGCGGATTCGAAATCGGCAAGAAGCTTTTGTCCTTCTTCCGGATCAGTTGCTCCGATGATAGTGGCGGCGAAAAGTACGCTTTTTTCGTCTCCCGGAACTTCCGGAGCAGACTTCAACAATGCTGCGGCAGCATCGTAATTTTCAGCCTCGTAGTAGCTTTGAGCGATCGTGCAACGCAGACCCCAATCCTCGGGGGTTGCATTCAATTGAATCAATTGATCTTCCATAGATTTATGGGGGGAAGTTTTGGCGGATTCAGGAAAAAAATGCAATGCTGAAATCAGGTAACTTCAGCATCGCGAAAAGTATACTATACAACAAGGATTGGCCTCAAGACTAAAGGTTTGTGACCGAAAAAACGACGCTTTTCCTCAATTTTGAAGATTTTCTTCTGAAAAGGCTGCTTCGACGAGCAGCGCGGCCAGGGTCTGGGTCGCTTCATCGAGGGCCTGATTCGCCTGTTTAAGGGCCGCGGCGTCTTTTTCTCCCCGATCGAGCATGCCTCGCACGGTCTTTGCAGTCGCTTCGATTTGCGCTTTTTCTTCGTCATCGAGTTGAATGCCGACGAGTTCCAATGCCGTATCGACAGCAGGGAGAAGTTCTTCGCTTTTCAGCTTCGCCTCGGTCCAGATCCGCTCGTTCATGTCATCGAAAGCGTGCTCAATAGATTCGCTGACCATTTCTTCGACTTCGGCGTCATCTACATCGACTGCAGCATCGCGAATATCGAGAATGTGATCCTCTCCCGTAACGGTATCTCTGGCGAGGACTTCGAGAATGCCATCGCGATCAATCGAAAATTGCACTCCAACGCGAGCACTTCCTCTGGGTCCGTTTTCAAAGGGAACGATCACCTCGCCGAGAAGCCAGTTGTCCTTCGCCAGTTCACGCTCGCCCTGTATCACCCGGATCGCGATGGATTCCTGATTCGCGACCGCGTTGGTAAACATTTCCCCTGCCTTCGCCGGAATTGTGCTGTTGCGGGGAATGATCACATTCATCAGCCCGCCAAAGGTTTCGATCCCTAGCGAAAGGGGAGTCACATCAACGAGAACGATCGATCGAACGCGCCCGCAGAGGATGCCTGCCTGGATCGCTGCTCCAAGAGCAATGGCTTCATCGGGGTGTTGGGACAGGTTTGGCTCGTGTCCAAACCATCGAACGATTTTTTCCCGCACCAGCGGTATCCGGGTGCTTCCTCCCACGAGGATAAAATGGTCGATTTTCGCGACGCCTTTTCCTTCCGCCTCGGCGATGGCACGTCGAGAGATGGGGCGGGTTCGTTCGATCACCGGTACAATGAGGGCTTCGATTTCTGCGCGGGAGAAAGTGTGCTCGTAGCTTTTGCCATCGCGGAAGAAAGGGAGGCGGACGATTTGGGAATCGGACTCGGAAAGAGACTCTTTGGCCTCCCTTGCAGCGGCTTGGAGCGTCGCCGTTTCACTGGGGGAAAGACCATCCAATTCGAGCTTTTTCGCCAACTCTGCTGCGATAGCGAGGTCGATGTCGTCGCCGCCGAGGCGTGTATCTCCGGCTGTGGAAATCACTTCAAAAACACCGTCCCTCATCTGGAGGATCGATAAGTCGAATGTGCCTCCGCCCAAATCGTAGACGGCGACAGTCTGATCATCATCGATCTTGTTGAGGCCATAGGCGAGAGCGGCCGCAGTTGGCTCATTGATGATGCGTTCCACGGTCAGCCCAGCCTGCTCAGCAGCTGCCTTGGTCGCTTCGCGCTGGGAATTGTTGAAGTAGGCGGGAACGGTAATGACGGCACGCCGGACCGCTGTCTCAAGGGCTGCTTCGGCCGCTCGCTTGAGATGTCGCAGGATTTCCGCAGAGATATCCACGGGAGTGACGGGGGACTCGTTGCCGATGTCGATTTCAATGTGATCCCGCCCGTCGTCGCGGACTGGATAGGAGATCGTCTCCCGCTCCTCCGGAGAAAGATCAGAAAACGGGCGGCCAAGGAGGCGTTTCGCCGAGCTGATTGTTCTTTCGGGAGACAGGGCTTTTGCTCTCAGCGCTTCCCATCCGATCAATGGTGAGGCACCATCGCGATAGCCGACTACCGATGGTGTGATGCGTTGTCCATTTTCATCAGCCAGGAGAATGGGGAAGCCGGAGTCTACCACGCCAACCAGCGAATTGGTTGTTCCGAGGTCGATTCCAATGATGAGTTCCTCTTCTTCCATGTTCCTAGTATTCCAGCAGAGTCAGAAGTCGTTCCTGGCACTGCTGCTCCCACTTTCGAAGGAATTTCAGCTGACCCAGAGTTCCGACTGCGGCATCAAAATGATCTTCCGATGCCGCTTTTTCAAATTCGGGAAAGCGGGCGATCCGGCTTTCCTTTTCTTCCCGAATAGTCTTCATGCAGCCCTGGATTTCGAGTTGGGCGGCAATGGCATCCTTGGATAGCAGGGCTTTTGTCAGAGCTGTCGTGGACGAGCGAAGTCCTTCGATGACGCGGTCGGTGTCGGCGAGGACTCCGTGGAGACAGGAGAAAAGATCCATCATATTCGGATCGATTGAGCTTCCTCGCTCGGGCGTCACCTCATGAGTAGCGAGCCAATGCTCCAGTCGATTTACGGGATCCGTGAGGGTCGCGCGCGCCTCGTGGAGGGAGGCATCGTCCGACGATTTTGCTCTCTCTCGCCATGAACCTTCGACAGCTTCCACATCGAGTGCGAGGCTGGCAGGTAAATCGAGAATCGTGAAATAGTTCGCCATTCACGATACAAATTACGTTAGCGCGACAAAATTGGTGCGCCGGAGAGAATTGACCTCCTATTTCTTTTTCTTGGGTCCACCAGCACCGCGGCGAGGAGTGCGGTTTGGCTTCGGCCGCTTCTTGGGCTGTCCTGGACGAGCCATGCTGCGGGGGGAACGGCGCTTTCCAGGGCCTCCGCCACCGGGGCGATTGTTGCGGGTATCGACGCGATATACGATCCGAGCCTTCTCGGTGTCGTAAGGCGACATCTCGATTTTCACGCGGTCACCAGCAACAAGGCGGATGAATCGTTTGCGCATTTTTCCCGAAATGTGGGCGAGAACGAGGTGTCCATTCTCCAGCTCCACCCGGAACATTGTCCCGGGGAGAACTGTATGAATTGTTCCCTCTAGTTCTACCGTATCGTCGTTTTTATCCATAAAATCGCGTCTCAGCGGCTGCTAACATTACCCATAACTGCCGAAATTGAAGCGGTTTTTTGAAAAAGGATGGTGTGAATCGCAGAAAAGACGGGCGTTCCAAGCCTTCTCCATTCTGCTGGAATTCTCTTTTCTCACTCGTCCCAGTACGAGGTGCTTTTTGCTATGCAGTAGCCGTAGGCCTTTTCTGCTGCGCCTTCGACACCTCCTCCGGAGAGAAACAAGCCGCTTGCGAAGCGTTGTCGCCAATGCCACTTGTCGCCCTTTTTCTCTGCCCACAATTCGATGAGAAGGCCCGATTTATCGCTATCGCTATCGCTATCGCGAAAGGAAGAGTTGGTTTTTTCTGCCCGAACTTTCTCAACCGACACTTCGTAATTCGCCGAGGCTGGTCGAATTTTTGCGTCAGGCCAATGGGATGAGACGAGTTTTAATAGGGCTTCATTCGGATCTTTGCCATTGAGGCTGAGGAAAACCAATCCCTTTGTTTCGGTATTTTGGCGAGAAAGGCTTCTTCGATCAGTTTCGTCGGGATATCGAAAATGGTGTCGTCATTCGTCTCTTCGATGCGGAGCAGTTCGCAGATTTTTTCTTCACCATCTTGAAAAATGGCGCTGATGGGGCGTTGCCTAAGGGCATTACGAGCCTAGCGGTCCGTACCTTGTTCGAGAAGAAATTGGACCAATTTGGAATCGCCAAAAAGGGCTGCATTGTGGAGAAGGGTTTGTTCCCACTCTCGATCCGGCGGTTCATTTATCGATAAACCGGAATTCCGGAGCATTTCGATAAGCGGTTAGTTTTCGGGGGAAGCGCAAAACGCAACCCAACCTAGCGGAAGTGGGAAAACTTCCGACGGATATAAAGCGATCGCAGGTGAATGGCGATTTGTCGGAATTGTTCCCAATTCCGCTACACCGCTCAATCCTACGCTTTCAGCCAAGGACGGCGCTCCAGCTCGCTCATTGCGGCTTTCGCACCTTTTTCGACACCACCGATTCCGGGAATGGTCGTCACTCCGGGAACGGGAACATCGTGTGGCTCGTAGGACTGATCCCAGGTCATGCCGCCTTCGTTTTCGAAGAGGTCATCTTCTGCTGCCATGGCTTCTTCCCAGGTGATCTGCTTTCCGGTCTGCGCCGACATGCGGCCCATGATTGCCATCATCGAGGAATGGATCATACGAGAGCCATCGTTGATATGGTTACCGGTACGAATGGAATCAAAAAGCTCATCATGCTCGACTTGATACATGTTGTCCTCGCCGGTGCGCGGCTTGCGGAAGCGCCAGAGTTGGTTACCGTCGTTGTCTTCAATGTAAGGATCGGATCCGCGACCGATGACTAGGGTGCCCTTGGTTCCGCGAACGTAGTCCGCGTTTTCATTGAAGCAGCCAGGAGCCTTACGCGAGCCAAGGTGGCACCAGACGTTGTTCGGGTATTCGTAGGCGATGTGGTAGTGGTCGAAGATGTTACCGGTTCCTGTCTGTGGCGCCGCAAGACCGCCTGTGGCGCGGCACTGGATCGGGCTCTCGTCGCCCATGATCCAACCAATCTTGTCGACGGAGTGAACTGCCTGCTCGACGAGTCCTCCGCCACCAAGCCAGGTGTAGTTGTACCAGTTACGAATCTGCCACTCTATGTCGGTCATTCCATCGGTGCGAAGGGAAGGATCGAGATGTGGCTTGGAGTGACCGGAGTAGTATGTCGCGTAGACGCTGGTGACATCTCCGATGAGGCCTTCTTCCATTACTTTCTTGTATGCCTCGCGCCGGCTCGGCGAGTAGCGCCAGCAGAATCCGGCGACGATGGAAAGCGGTTTGCCCTCAGCCATCTTGAGCGTTTCGTAAACGTGGCGAACACCCGCGGCATCGACTGCCATGGGCTTTTCTGCGAAAACGTGTTTTTCCGCTTCGATGGCAGCGCGCAAGTGAAGCGGGCGGAAGCCGGGCGAAGTGGTGAGAAGAACAACATCGACGTCTGAATCGAGCACTCGCTTGTAGGCATCGAGTCCTACAAACTGCCGCTCG
>Ga0181558_10000169_pt1 | contig 56097 bp, 57 predicted proteins | sample 011ome_22_FD_133754 | JGI IMG/M metagenome (GOLD analysis project Ga0181558, IMG submission 133754) | Coastal salt marsh microbial communities from the Groves Creek Marsh, Skidaway Island, Georgia - 011507BT metaG (megahit assembly) | ecosystem: Environmental > Aquatic > Marine > Intertidal... | reverse complement strand
GATCACCCGGTTGAATCTCCAGATCTATGTCTCGCAGTATCCAGGATTGGTCCTCACTGTGGCGAAAGCTGACACCTTCAAGTCGAATTTGACCATTCAACGACCTCGTGGGTCCCTGTGACGCTTGACTGTCTGTTTCTGCTAGCTGGATGTCGCTCAGACGTTCCAAGTGGAGTGAGAGCATCAGGTATTGAAACAACTCCTGAATCAGCGAATTCGTTGCACTCACCAGGTGACTTCGATAGGCCATAAAGGCGTACAACATACCGATACTCATCTGGCCACTGATGACCTGCTTAGCTCCAAGAAAAATCACTAGTATCTGCGAAACGCCGGAAATGCTGTTGTTGAACAGATCTCTCGCCAGACTGAGCCGGTCGAGCCTGATGTTGGCGTTGATGGCATCGTTGAACCGGTTTTGCCATTCGCTCTCGCGTTGTTGTTCGGCCGTAAAGCGCTTGATGGCTTTGATGGAGCGGATAGACTCCATGAAGTTTGAGTCGAGCTTGGCGTTGGCGATGATCTGTTCCTGAGATCTATGCTTGGTCGGCAGGTAGAATGCCATCTGCACCGCTGTATACAGAACCAGTGCAAGTACTACTACACCCGCGAGCAAAGGTGAATAGATCACGATCATGGTGAGTGTTGTTGCCGCCATGACACCATCTAACACGACCGTAATGGCGCTACTGGCAAGAAACTCCTGAATAGGTCGCAGTGAGGTAAACCTTGAGACCAGGTCACCTAGATGCCGGCGCATAAAATAGTCAGTTTTGAGACTCATCAGTCGATGAAACAAGCGGCTGCCAAACTTGAAAGACAGTTGGTTGGTCAAATAGATATTGGCCCATCCTCGAATCGCTTGGGTGATGACTGAAATACAACTCACGATCAGAAAGCCGCCAGCGAGCAACGTGAGCAGGTCGATATCCTGTTTGACCAAAACATCGTCAACCACCAGTTGCATGTAAAAGGGACTAACGAGCGCGATCAATTGGAGAATTGTCGATAAAAACAGGATCTGAGCCAAGATGGGAAGCAATCCGGGCAAGTCGCCCAGGTACTGTTTTAAGGAAAGTCTATCTCGATTGTCACTCGGCTCAAATTCGAGGTCAGGCGTAAGCTCCAAGGCAATACCCGTAAAGTGATCGGCGGCTTCGCTCAGTCGATAGTTTCTTTGACCAGAGGCTGGGTCGTGAATCCTGATACTGTGACGTGTGGCGCTGGCGACGACTACGAAATGATTAAAGTTCCAGTGAATGATGATGGGCAACTCAAGCTTGCAGAGTTCATCGATCTCGCAGCGCAAGGCTCGACTGGTCAGCCGAAACCGGCTGGCAAGCGACATGAGTTGCTGCAGGTTAGCCCCTTGCTGACTGTTACCGAATTGTCGTCTCAAGCTCAACAGGCTCTCCTGCTGACCATGGTAGGCTGCAACCATAGCGATGCAGGCTAGGCCGCACTCTGAATGCTCTGCCTGTAGTATGATCGGTAGTCGCCGTTTGCCACCAAGATTCAGACTAGTTAGCTGTTGCATCAAGGACTTCCTCGCCCGCGCATGACCAGCAGAGGTTCAAGTAGCCAGTCCATTAAGCTGCGCGACTCTAGTAAAATGTCAGCTTTAAGCGTCATGCCTTCTCGTAACAACAAGACTTTGCCATAGGCATTTATCTGGCTCTCGGCAAGACTGATAGTCGCGAGAAAGACCGGTGGTGCTCCGACTGGCAGGCTGGCTCGATCACGGGCGGTCAAAGGATGACGCGAGACATCGAGTACCCGCCCTGAATAGCTCCCATATTGCTGATGAGGAAAGGCGTCATACAGCAAATTCACCGGTTGCCCTGGTCGTACAAAGCCAATGGCGTGACTGGCGATCATCAATTTGGCTCGCAGAACTCCGGTACTGGGCTCCAGGGTCAGAATCGGCATATCAATGGAGACATGTTCGCCGGGTTCGTGCAGCAGAGTTGCAACACGGCCGGAAAGGGGGGCGATGAGTTCCTGACGAGTTTCTCGCAGGTAACTGTTTCGACGTTGTTCCAGACGTGCAATTTCGGTATTGATGGGCAGCAATTCCACCCGTTGGGTTACCGCTTCATGAGTAACTGCGATCTCTAACTGGATTTTCTGGGCCTGTAGATTCGCCAATATCCCGCGGATTTCGGCGGTTGCTTGACGGGACGAATACCAGCGCTGTTGCCGTTCGCCAAAAATTAAGGATGAGACCTGACCAGCTTCAAGCAGCGCCCGTGAAGCCTCATGAATCTGGCCGGCCTGCGCCTCTTTGAGTGCCTGAATACTGAGCATTTCGCGCTGCAGGATGCTGGCCTCTGTCAGGCCCTGGATCTGCGCCTGCATCTTGGTTAACACCAATTGATGGTTAGCCGTGATGTCTTCTTTGGCCTGATACTGCTGAGCGATCAGGCGTTCGAAGTCAGCCAGGGCATCTCTGCCATATTCCTGTTGCAAAGGCAGGTGAGAACTTAGGACCGCCAATGTTTGGCCAGCCAGGACCAGATCGCCGGGCTGAACATCCAGACGTTCTAGTTTTCCAGCGCGCTCGGGATATAACCGTTTAGTGGTAACACTGTATTCGAGAAAGCCAGGTACGGTCGCTTTTCGCGCATAATCGTTACTGATAAGAAATAGCAGACTCGTAACCACAATAGCCATCAGCAAAGCGACTATTGCCGCAAGATGTGGCGGGCCAACTAAACGACCCTGACCTAAGTTTTGCTGTCGGCGATACATCAGGGCTCGAGTACTAAACAATGGCTCAGTCGATGTTAACTTGTTGGAGATCATTGGCATGAGTCCTCAGTCTGCAATAGGGCGTGACTCGGCTTGGCCTTCAGGACGCGCGAACAGGACAGGACCCCAAAGGCTAGTGACGTGGTGATCGAACCCACGCTACAGAGACCCATCTCGGACTTTTTCCGACTTTTCCGGAGTATCCCTCGCCGAAGCCATTACTATCAGGCCTTGAGTAGATGACGACCAATGGTGATTGACGCCAGGCGGCGTAAGCCAATGCTGTCGCTTGACGGTCATGGGTTTTGCGCCAACCCGGTTCCTTAGTTTATAGTCGGATTCAGTGAATTCTCGAACAAGAACAAGTCTTCTACACACGCTGATCAATGAGAGGCATACATGACGCAGGCGAAAGTGAATAGCCAGGGATTGCTGGCCGGCCGGGTGGCCATCGTTACGGGTGCCAGTCGCGGCATAGGTGAAGCGGTAGCCGTGCGTTATGCTATGGAAGGCGCAAAGGTTGTGGTTTCTGCTCGAACCGTGGAAGAGGGAGAGCATGTGTTGCCTGGCAGTATTAACTCCGTTGTTCGACGTATTCGAGCGGCGGGTGGGCAAGCCCATGCGATTCGGTGTGACTTGTCGTTGGAAGAACACCGCTTGAATCTGATCCGTGAAACCGAAGCCATTTTCGGGCCAGTGGACATTATGGTTAATAATGCCGCAGTGACCTACTTCACGCCCGTGGAACAATTTAGAAAAAAGCACTTTGATTTGATGCTAGAAGTACAGGTCTATGCGCCGTTTCACCTAGCCCAGCTGATATTGCCCGGTATGCGAGCACGCAAATCAGGCTGGATTCTCAACATTTCCTCCCATGCTGCCTTGCACCCTGATAAGACGATAGTTGGTCGAGGAAGCACCGTCTACGGTATGTGTAAAGCCGCCCTGGAACGTTTTACGACTGGCCTTGCATCCGAGGTTTATTCGAACAATATCGGCGTCAATGTGATTTCTCCAGGCTTGGTTGCGACGCCTGGCGTTCTGCATCACAAGTTGGTGACTGACGAGACGCCAGAAGACCGCATCACGCCTGTGGAACATATGGCAGAAGCGTGTTTGCGCCTGGTCCATGGGGATCCACAGGAAATGACGGGCAAAATTACCTATGCCGCAGACATGCTCGCAGATTATGGATTAGTGCCCGCAGAATTGTTGGGCTAACAACTTCTGGGTTATGGGCCGCAGCCTGCGCGCTTCAGGCGAGCTTCATCTTGGTTTCGCCAAACTGCTCGCCGATCCTATCCATATCAAAGGGCGTCAGCTGGTAGACGTAATAGTTGAGCCAGTTAGAAAACAGCAGGCTGCCGTGACTCTTCCAATTAACGATGGGTGGCAGACTAGGGTCGTTGTTGGGGAAATAGTGTTCAGGTATGGCGGGTGCCTGTCCCGCAGCCAGGTCGCGTTCATACTCGTCTTTCAAACACTGGGGTTCATATTCAGAATGGCCGGTAACAAACAATTGCCGACCATCTTTACTGGCAATGATATAAGCTCCTGCAATTTCTGAGGCGGCGATAATCTCAAGTTCCGGCACTCGATCAATGGCACTGACAGGCACTTCTGCGTAACGAGAGTGAGGGGCATCAAAGGTATCGTCGAAGCCACGAACGATGGGCGAATGAGGTTTGACGAGATGGTGGGGGTAAACACCCGATATCTTCTTCGGCAAGACCACCTTTTGAATACCATGAAGGTGATACATGGCGGCCTGTACGCCCCAGCAAAGATACATGACCGAGGTGACGTTAGTCAGAGTCCAGTCCATAATCTCGGTCATCTCGCGCCAGAAGTAGACCTCCTCAAAAGGTACCTGTCCTAACGGAGCGCCTGTGATGATCATGCCGTCATATTTATTAGCACGAATTTGGCTAAAGTCCTTATAAAAGGCCTCCATATGCGCGATCGGAGTATTTTTTGAAGGGCGGTCGGTGATTCGCATCAGGTCAACTTCCACCTGCAGTGGCGTATTCGATAACATCCGCATCAAGTGAATTTCAGTTTCTATCTTTTTCGGCATCAGATTCAGCAGCAAAATTTTCTGCGGTCTGATGTCCTGATGTTTGGCTTGAGCATCGGAAATGCAGAAAATATTTTCCTGCTGGAGCACCTGAGAAGCGGGTAAATTGTCCGGAATCCTCAATGGCATGATTAGTCGTCCTTTAAAAAAAACCTGCTCAGCATTGACGCTAAAGCAGGTTTTACTCTTTAGCAGTATTTTTAAAGCGCCCGCAAGCTGAACTCAAATCGGCGCTGAGATTGTTAAGATGCCATTATAGGCCCTTGTCGATGGATATCAATCGGGAAAGGCATCAACCCCATAGGCGGCCTGCAAGCGCATCATGCCCCTGATCCACCGGTCATAATCATTCGCCTTGCGCTGCATGTAGGTCAATACCTCCTTATGTGGCAGAACCAGGAAGGTCTCCGCATCCAGTGTTTCAATGACTGTGTCACAGAGCTCCTCGGGTTCCATCATGCCGTCTACGCCGGCAACACCACCACCCTCGATATTGGCTGTCATGGCTGTCCTGACGGCTTGCGGACAAAGCGCCGAGACCTTAATGCCACGTGCGCCATAGGTCACCGCCAGCCATTCAGCGTAAGCGACGGCTGCGTGTTTTGTCACCGCATAGGGCGCAGAACCGATCTGGGTCAACAGACCCGCGGCTGATGCCGTGTTGAGAATATAGCCTTGTCCGCGTTTGAGCATGTCGGGCAGGGCTGCGCGAGTCGCATATATGTGCGCCATCACGTTGATTTCCCAGATCCGCTGCCAGTCCTCGTTTGGTGTTTCTGGTCCGCCGCCGACGCCGATGCCGGCATTGTTGCAGAGCAGGTCAATCTGGCCATAGTCTTGTTCTACGGTGCGTATCAGATGAATCACTTCTTGTTCATTGGCAACATCGGTCTTGATGGCTCTGGCACCGATTTCAGCTGCGAGTGTCGTGAGGCTATCTGCATGCAAATCGGCGATAACGACCTGGCGCGCGCCCTCTTGGATAAATCGCGTGGCCATGGCGCGCCCAATACCACTGCCGGCGCCAGTGACGATAGCTATTTTGTCTTTGAGTTTCATAATTCCTATCCTGAGTTGAAAGCAGCAAGGCCAAAGAGTCGCATACTTACCTTTGATCTGAAAGGTCTTGCCAACAAGCCTTTTCAGCTTCTAGTGCGACCACCGAAGCGTTGCTGAGCAGGGTATCGTGCAGCTACGGCGTCTGTTCCACGGCTTTGCAGATGATGTCAAACATTCGAGTAATCTCATCTTCAGAGATAATCAAAGGCGGCGACATCACGATCATATCACCGATATTTCGACTCCAGAGCCCCATTTCATAGCAGCGTTTAGCGACTTCCGCGCCACGAGCCATAGGTGCTCCCGGACGGGGTGAAAACTCGATGGCACCTATCAGGGCATGACAGCGAACATCAATGACATTGGGTTTACCCATGAGACGCATGGCATTGTTATTCCAATGCTGTTCAAGTCCTGCGGCTCGGTCCAGCAGTCCCTCGCGCTCATAGATGTCCAAGGTTGCCATGCCCGCGGCACAAGCCAGGGGGTGCCCCGAATAGGTATAACCATGGCTGAGCTCTATGCCCTGATCTTCGATACCCATAAAGGTCTCAAAGATGGCATCAGAAACGAATACGGCACCCATAGGCACGGTTGCATTAGTGATACCTTTGGCGGTCGCCATGATATCCGGGACCACACCAAATCGACTCGCTGCACAACTGGCGCCAAGACGACCGAACGCCGTAATTACTTCGTCAAAAATCAGCAGGATGCCATGCTTGGTGCAGATTTCTCTGAGTCGCTGCAGATAGCCTTGGGGTGGCAGTATGACGCCAGCAGCCCCGGCGACGGGCTCGACGATTACCGCGGCGATGTTGTCAGCGCCGTGCAGTTCGACGAGCCGAGTCAAGTCGTCAGCCAGTTCGGCGCCATGCGCCGGTAGGCCCGCAGAGAAGGCATTGCGGCTGATGTCCAGCGTATGTCGCAGGTGATCCGTGCCAGGTAGCAGCATGCCAAATGAACTTCGATTCTTCATCAGACCGCCAACAGAGACGCCACCAAATCCCATGCCATGATAGCCTTTCTCCCGGCCTATAAGGCGCTGACGGGAACCTTCGCCCCGCAACTTGTGGTACGAGAGCGCTATTTTTAGCGCTGTGTCGACAGATTCTGAGCCTGAATTGGTGAAAAACACATGGTTCAGAGACTCCGGAAAATGCTTTACAAGACGGTTGGCATAACTGAATGCCAGTGGATGTCCCGCGTTGAAACTATGGGCAAAATCTAATTTCTGCAGCTGATCAGCGATCGCCTGATTAATTTCTTCGCGATAGTGTCCCGCATTGACACACCAAAGACCGGCGGATCCATCCATCACTTCGTGATCATTGCTATCTGTGTAGTACATGCCACGAGCCGAAACTATGAACCTGGGGTCTTGTTTGAATTTTCGATTCGCGGAGGAGGGCATCCAGTAACTTTCCAGATCTCCTGCTACCAGGTTATGCCCCAGATGCTTGCTGTCTGCCGTGTTCATCCTCTTATACTCCCGAAATATTGAATAGATTCTGTGGTGTCTCGAGTAAATATCTGGCCCCAGCGGCTTTCAGCTCCTCCGCATCACGAAAGCCCCACAAGGCACCTAGTCCCTGCATGCCACAGCTTACCGCAGTTTGCATGTCCATGGCTGTATCTCCGAGCAGAGCAATGTGTCTTGGTGCTTTTTTGAAACCTGCCGCTATGCGCTTCGCCCCGGTAGGGTCTGGCTTGTGAGGTACCGAGTCAGAATAACCGACTATCTGGTCAAACTTGATGTGGGGAAAGAAATAATCCACACAGGCCTGAGTGAAGTGTTGGTCTTTGTTTGACAGTACCGCAAGGGGTACACCCTGCTCGACGAGACGCTCCAGCATGTTAAGAACGCCTGGATAAGGTTGAGCGTCCAACTGCCAATGAGCTGCGTAATCTCGCTGTTGCAGTGCTAACGCTCGGTCAATAGTTTGAGGCGTTCTGGCCTTTGGCGGCAGACACCGCGTTACGCAAACCCTGGCGCCATTACCAATAAAATACCGATAGGCCTCAACCGGGTGGGGCGGATAGCCTAGCGCTATCAGCACGCGATTATAGCAGTTAGCGAGGCTAACCAAGGTGTTCAATAGCGTGCCATCCAGATCAAAGATATAGGCCTCAAAGGGGATGATAGGTGCGCTGTTTTGTTGTTCCAACGGTTGCTCACTTACCATGAAGACTCCTGCTTGAATCAGCCGTTCCTTGCAGTGTGAAAGGGCTATGAGAAGCAGCGGCCGACAGCTCCGAAGGATGATTCAACAGAAAATCAACCAGGTATTGCCGCGGATCCTGCGTGGTCTCATCGGCGGCCTGCGGGTTCAGGTACAGCTGGCTGAGTCGACGGAATTCAGCTGGTATTTGCAGAGGCTCGTTGGTGCCCTGAATCTCGTCGAGCAGAGCCAAATACCCCAGGGCGCAATGGGCGAGACAGTAAATTTCCTGGGTGACGGCGCGAATCTGCAGGGCCAGCATGGCAGCCAACGCCGGCTTGTTAGCTGACCGTGCCGCCGTCAGGTGAATACCCGATACTTGAATATCCAGGGCAGCCAGTCGAACCATCATGTCCGGATCCGTCTCGAGAGACTGGCTCGCCACGAGTAAAACCAGCTGTTGATAGTCCTTTGCCAACTGCTTCAGCTGTGTCATGAGATATCTCGATTTGAACCGGGTTGATGACCAGTCAGTGACAATAGAGTCACTACCAAGGTGCCCGCTAACTTGTCATGCCAGCCTTGTTTGCGTTTGTCGAATCCAATCCAAAAGAAGCCGAGACCCAAAGGTAGCAGGCTGACATAGTAGCCCAGATAGCGAATGAGGAGCTGGTTACGGCTGGCTGGACCAAGCGTTTCGGCGTCGACGATAGTCCCTTTGAACAGCATCTTGCCGGGGCTGGCGCCGAAATAATGCCAGAAGGCGATAAAGGCTGCGCCAATCACGATGATCTCCAACAGCATTTGAGCAAGTAACGCGTCAAGCATCTGGCGTGCCTGCATTGGGTCACTAATGGTTGCCAATGCAGGATCAAACAGTAAAGACAGGGGATAGAGGCAAATCGAGGCAATCAGACTGTCTAACAGAAAGGCCATGAATCTCGGCCAAAAGCCTACATAGGACGGCGTAACAGTCATCAACTATAGACGCTCCAAGAGTAAGTCTTTGGCCAGATTGATCTGCGCTGCAAGGTAGTTAGGGCCGCCACGATCTGGATGAAATTTCTGCATCAGCCTTCTATGTGCATCAATTACCATGTCGCGAGTAGCGCCGGGTTGGAGTCCCAGGATTTCATAAGCTCGAGCCTCGTCCATTGCCGGCGAGTTGGCGGAGGGCTGAGAATCGGAAAATTGCGTCTGCCAGTCCGGGTAATGGCGGTCAAGATAGGCTGTCAGGACATTGATTGAGTCAGTGTCACTGCGGCACTCACTGAATAGTTGCTGCAATTGTCTTAAATCCAGCTGCGACAGTTGCTGACCGGTAAATTGGCCTTGCAATACCAGTCCATTCATAGCGCCGCTGTCATGATCAAGGGTCATGGCGAAGAATCGTGTGTCGAGGGTTGATTGCTGGCCAGTCGCTGGTTGGGCTGCGCCGCCCAATCCAGTGCTGGTCCGCAGTCGTCGATAGAGACTCGCCAAGCCTAGACTGCGACTGATCCAAGGCAGAATCCGGGCTAGAAATGGCAGGACGACGCCCAACAGGGCAAATAACCAGTTTAACCGTCCGGTTACGCCCAAATAGACGAGCATCGCACCGACGATAACACTGGCGTATATCGTCATGAATTGTCGAATACTCAGCTTACGACGGCCAAGGGCGATGCGCAGGGCAACAAATAGAATGATCAGAACAACCAGTACTAGGGTCAGTGGCAGCATCGACTACTGGTCCTTGAATTGACGAGTCAGCAAGGCGACGCCTGGCCCTGCTCGATGGCTGAAGTCTGCCAGTGCCTTGCGCCCACCGGCGGCATAGACAGCGACGGCTGTCAGCAGTTCGCGAAGTTCATCAGCGCTATGATGGTTAAAAGGTACACAGGCACCGCCCGACAATTGGGCAATTTGCTCAAATACTCGAGTTACTTTCTGATTGCGTCCTTCCTGAAAAATAAACACGGGAACATTGAGCAGGCCCAGCTGACCTGCCGTTGCACATAAGGGATCTGCGGCTTCTTCAATGGCATCGCCGATAAACACCAACGCTTGAATCTTGTGTTGGCGGGCTTCTGCGACGGCATGTGACAGGACTCTGCCAATCTGGGTCGCGCCGCCCAAACAGCGTACCTGCTCCATCTGCTGCAGCAATCGATTTGCCTCGCTGCACCAGCCTTCGCAATGAAACTGCTGAAAACCTCGGTAATAGCACAGCTGAATCTGCAGTCCGCCCAGCCCGGCTGTCTCAGTGAACATGCGTGCCTGAATCTGGCACGCAATGTCCCACATGGGCTCACGGCTAGCCGTGGCATCAAGGGCGAAGATCAGGCGTCCAGCCTCGCCAGTGGTCGTTTTCACCGGCGTTCGAGCGACTCGGTCAAGAAACTGAGCGACAGCGCTTGAGGGTTTTTCAGGTAGATTCGAATCCTTGCTCATACTCGTTTGATGCTCGCCGGTCTCATTGACATTCGTCGATGAAAGGTTAACGTTGCAATCCCAAGGTTAGGGGTTTTTAGGATGGTCGGCAATTTAAAAAAGCTGGTAGTCGCAACATCGAGCAGCGCCTTGTTTGACCTGAGAGAGAGTGATCGAGTCTATCGAGAGGAGGGGGTCGCCGCCTACGCCGAGTATCAAATCGCTCGAGAGTCAGAGCCGCTGGCACCTGGTGATGCATTTCCCTTGGTGAAAAAGTTACTGCATTTGAATCAAATGCTCAAGGGCGAAGAGCAGGTCGAGGTGATCTTACTCTCTCGAAATACGGCAGATACTGGCCTGCGCGTATTCAATTCAATTCAGCATCATGTCCTGCCGATTTCACGAGCGGCATTTACTGGTGGTTCTCCGCCATTTCGTTATATGCGGCCCTTTCGCTGTCACTTATTTCTATCCACAAATCCTGAGGACGTTCGCGAAGCGCTCGACAACGGTATGGCGGCGGCCAGCATTCTGCCCTCACCCCAACAACCCAGAGAGTCGGAACAACTGCAGTTCGCATTTGACGGCGATGCCGTGCTGTTTTCTGATGAGTCTGAGCAGATTTACCAGACCTCAGGCCTCCACGCATTTACAGCCAACGAGCAGCAGGCCGCTGACCAGCCACTCATGGGAGGGCCCTTCAAACCCTTTCTGGCCGCGCTCCACGATTTGCAGAGCGAGTTCCCGAGCGGGGAGTGTCCTATAAGAACCGCGCTTGTTACAGCCAGGGCTGCGCCTTCTCATGAGCGGGTCATTAAGACGTTGAGAGCCTGGAATATCCGTATCGATGAGTCTCTGTTTCTTGGCGGTATGCGTAAAGCGGAGTTTCTGCAAGCATTCGGTGCGGATGTGTTTTTCGACGATCAGGCAGAGCACTGTCGGCTTGCCAGTGAATTTGTGCCAACCGGACATGTACCACATGGTATTACCAACAGGCGCTGAAGACCTGGCTTGAAACGAGTTAATGGCTGCGTATCAGTCAGCGGTCGCCAGTCGCCGTCCGCTACCCTGCTGTCTGGCGTCCTTCAGTTCAATGGATCCTCAGGTCAACGCCTAGGCAGCGATGCACCCCTGCGTCTGGTAGAAATTGCTGATATTATGATATGCCGCGAGGCTATAATGCGCCATGTTGTTATGCTCGAATCAAGAGCCAGTGATAGGATTGCCACCAGACTGACACTTGAAGATCTGCCGGGTGGAGCCTGGGTGGCAAACAATTAACGGTGCTCGTCAATTCCTGACCCTTTATCAGCTGGACCCTCTATGAAACTTCAACAACTCAGATATATCTGGGAAGTGGCCCATCACGGCCTAAACGTTTCCGCAACCGCCCAAAGCCTTTTCACCTCCCAGCCAGGGATCAGTAAGCAGATTCGCCTGCTGGAGGATGAGTTGGGCGTTGAAGTGTTTGCCCGTAGCGGTAAACATCTGACTCGAATCACCCCGGCGGGACAGATGATTATAGAAAAAGCCGGCGAGATCCTGCATACCGTCGAGAGTATCAAACAGGTCGCCCAGGAGTTCAGTAACGAAAAAAAGGGCAGTTTGTCTATTGCCACCACCCACACTCAGGCGAGGTACGCGCTGCCGCAAGTCATCAGTGAGTTTATCGAGCGTTATCCCGATGTCTCTCTGCATATGCATCAGGGTAGTCCCATGCAGATTGCCAAGCTGGCGGCTGATGGCATCGTAGACTTTGCCATCGCAACCGAAGCCCTGGAGTTATTTGGTGATCTGGTGATGATGCCCTGTTACACCTGGAATCGCTGCGTGGTTGTACCTAAAGGCCACCCTCTGGCCGAGGTGAAGAATATGACCCTCGAAGATGTGGCCCGGTACCCGATTGTGACATATGTGTTTGGTTTTACTGGACGGTCTAAATTGGATGATGCATTTATGCAAAGAGGTCTGTCGCCCAAGGTGGTATTTACGGCGACGGATGCTGATGTCATTAAAACCTATGTTCGGCTCGGTTTAGGCATTGGCATCATAGCGACGATGGCGCATGACCCGTTGGTCGATGACGATCTGATAGCGCTGGATGCAACCCATCTGTTCGAATCGAGCACGACGATGATTGGTTGTCGTAGGGGGACTTTCTTGCGGCGCTATATGTATGATTTTCTCAAGCTGTTTGCGCCTCATCTCGAGCGAGACCTGGTTGATAGCGCCTTTGAGCAACAGAACCGAATGGAGTTGCAGGAGCTCTTCAGTCAAATCGAGCTGCCGGCGATGTAGTGATAAAAGCCCTTTTTTTGATCCTCAATGATCAGTCAGGGGTCTGTGACTCGCTGGGATTTTCCTTGCTAAACCCATGGTGACCGTGAAACAATTTCTCGAGAGCTTTGCGACGTTGGTCGCCCCACCCGTTGTCTAGTGGAATTTGGGCATAGCAAATTTATCGATATGACCAAGTTTTTCAGTCGATACACTTTTAAGAATCAATAATAGGATAAGTCATGGATCTTGTTTGCTTAGATCTCGAGGGCGTTTTGGTCCCTGAAATCTGGATTGCCTTCGCCGAAAAAACGGGTATTGAATCGCTGCGCGCTACTACGCGGGATGTCCCCGACTATGACGTCCTGATGCAGCAACGGTTGCGAATACTGGGAGAGCATAATCTTAAGTTGAAGGATATTCAGGCAGTGATCCAGACCCTGGCTCCCATGGCGGGTGCTAAGGATTTTCTCGATTCATTGCGCGCCAGTTATCAGGTGATCATTTTATCTGATACCTTCTATGAGTTTGCCCAACCATTGATGCAACAACTGGCCTGGCCCACGCTATTTTGTCACCGGCTGGTTGTTGATGATTCAGATGCGGTTGTGGGCTATCAATTGCGCCAGAAGGATCCAAAGAGAATGTCGGTGCAATCACTCCACGCCTTGAACTATCGAATTTACGCGGCTGGAGACTCCTACAATGACACGACAATGCTGACTGCCGCCGATGCGGGATTCCTGTTTCGAGCGCCTAAAAACGTTATCGAAGAATTCCCACAATTTCGCGTGACTAACGACTATAGTGAGTTACGCCGGTTCATTGACGAGGCTGCGTCGGGTTCGACGAACTGAGGTGATCCAATCCGCCATTCGCGGGCTTGCCTACGTCGAATGATCGACACGCAATTTCGCCAGTAGGTGACTGATGAAGTTGACCTTAAGCAGGCTTTCTTCGTACTCCTGCTCGACCTCAGAATCGGCGACTATCCCGCCGCCACCCCAGTAATGCAGGGTGTCGTTGCTGCACACCAGAGTGCGAATGGGCAAGTTGGTATCCAAGTCGCCATGAAAACTGTAGTAGCCGATGGCGCCGCAATAGACTTGTCGTTTGACCGGTTCTAGCTCGGCAATAATCTCCATCGCGCGCTGTTTCGGTGCTCCTGTGACTGATCCGCCAGGAAAGCAGGCGCGTAGCAGGTCCATGGCCGTCAGACCAGAGCGAAGCTCGCCGCTCACAGAGCTGACCAGGTGATGAACATTGGCAAAGGATACCAGTTCAAATAACTTGTCGACCTGGATCGAGCCAGGTATCGCAGTCTTGCCCAGGTCATTTCTAAGCAAATCCACGATCATGAGGTTTTCGGCGCGATCTTTCTCGCTGCTTTGCAACTCATTCGCCAGCCGCTGATCCTCTATCGGAAGCCTGTGTCTGGGTCGCGTCCCTTTGATGGGTTGAGTCAGAATCTTTCCGTTCACAACCCTGACCAGCCGTTCTGGAGAAAAACTCAGAATAGCCGCGTTGGGCATTCGTAAACACGCAGAAAAGGGCGCTTTCTGAGTCTGCCGCAGCTGCTCATAGAGTCCAACGGGATTGCCCTGATAGGACGCGCTGAAGCGTTGAGTAAAGTTGACTTGGTAGCAGTCTCCAGCGTGAATATAGTCTTTGATTTGTTCAAATGACTGGTGATATTGCTCAATTGAAAGCTGCTTTTTGACGGCACTGGTGGTTTTGAAATCGAGCTTTTCAAGCAACCTTTCTGAGGCTAACAACCTGTGCCAAAGGAGCTTTGAGGCGGCACTGGCTCCGGGCGTACAAACCTGAAAAGTCTGGTGTAGTGCATGGTCAATGATGATAAAAATTTCATAGATGCCGATCAGCATGTCCACAAGATCAATGCCGTCACCATCCAATTCTTTAATGTCCATGCCTTCAATAGCTAAGTCTCTAATATCTAGATCTCCGGGATCCGAGTCTTTGCGATCCGTGTCCTTAGTCGCTATGTTGGCATGAGCGACTCTGCTTATCTTTTGAGTCGAGTGCATCAATTCGTAACCAAAGAAGCCAACGGCACCGCCCTGAAAGGGCAGGTCCAATGGGCAGGGGGTATTGGGCGCCATTTGCCTGACAGTCTCTTCCACCGCGGCAAAGGGATCTAGCTGGGTCAACTGTTGGTCTATTCGAACTTCACCGTCGATAGCGCGAATAATCCTGCTGGGATTAGCGCCAATAATATCGTAGCGTTGCTGCGCTGCCCCTTGGCTTTCGAGAATGAACGGGAGCTGTTGGTCCTCGAGACGCCGAAACCACGCGAAGGCGTCTGTCTCATAAGGCAAAATATCGACACTCCAGGACATGGGCTATGCTACGCTACTCGAGGACCGTGAGTTTAACGTTGGTGGTGTTCAAGCACTAATAATTCCGCGACGAGAGATCAATTTTCTGTATACTTGGGCTTTTTTAACGTTGACCAAAGAGGACATCGGAATGACGACCGCGGGACAAAAATTCAGGCAAGCGATCATCGAAGAGACTCCGTTACAGGTTGTCGGGACCATCAATGCCTATACAGCTATTATGGCTGAGGCCTCTGGCTATCGATCGATTTACCTCTCTGGTGCGGGTGTCGCCAATGCATCCTACGGTTTACCAGATTTAGGCATGACTTCGCTGGATAATGTGCTGGAAGATGTTCGCAGAATCACCGGCGCCTCTAGCCTGCCTTTGTTAGTCGATATAGACACAGGCTGGGGTGGCGCATTCAATATCAGCAGAACCGTTAAAGAAATGACCAGGGCAGGTGCTGCTGGCGTGCATATCGAGGACCAGGTGGCTCAAAAGCGTTGTGGCCATAGGCCCAACAAAGAAATCGTTAGTCGAGGCGAGATGGCAGACCGCATTAAAGCCGCTGTTGATGCCAAGACCGATGATGCGTTTGTTATCATGGCTCGAACCGACGCTTTGGCAGTCGTCGGTTTGGAAGAGGTTATTGAGCGCGCCAGAATTTTTGAGGCAGCGGGCGCCGACGCGATATTTGCTGAGGCGATGACCAGTCTGGACATGTATCAGCAGGTCGTTGACGCTGTGAATATACCCGTACTCGCTAATATTACCGAGTTTGGTGCAACGCCTTGTTATACCACCGCAGAGCTGGCATCAGTGGGCATCAAGATGGCGCTGTATCCGCTCTCGGCGTTTCGCGCGATGAACGCAGCAGCACTCAATGTCTATCAGACTTTACGCAAGGACGGTTCGCAGCAGGCGGTCATTGAAACCATGCAAACCCGAAAAGACTTGTACGAATTTTTGGGTTATCACGCCTATGAGGACAAGCTGGATGAGTTGTTCTCTCGTGAGGCGAGCAATTAGTCGAGCGATTAGTTGACCAGCGAGTCGAGCATCTGGTCGCTGGTCGAGCATCACTAAACGATTTTTATACCAACCTTTAAACAGAGGGAAATTTGGATGGCTGAGAAGAAACTGGGAGGCGCTGGCTTACGTGGCCAGTCTGCGGGCGAAACCGCCCTGTGCACCGTCGGCAAGGAAGGCGCGGGTTTAACCTACAGAGGTTATGGCATCGATGACCTGGCCGCAAATGCGCAGTTCGAGGAAGTTGCCTATATGTTGCTGTACGGCGAGTTACCAACTCGGTCTCAGCTGGAGGCGTACATCAGCAAGCTGACAGCCCTGCGTGGGTTGCCGGATAGTCTGAAAGCCGTGCTGGAGCTGATCCCGAAAGACACCCACCCAATGGATGTCATGCGTACGGGTTGCTCCATGCTTGGTAATCTTGAGCCGGAAAAAACCTTTGCTGAACAGCAAGAGGCGGCAGATCGGTTGTTAGCGGCTCTACCGGCTATCATCTGCTACTGGTATCGATTCAGTCACGACGGTGTACGGATCGATACCAACACAGGCGAGGCCAGTATCGGTGGTCACTTTCTGAAGATGCTGCGAGGCGTCGCGCCATCGGATATGCATCGACAGGTAATGAACTGTTCTCTCATTCTGTATGCGGAGCATGAGTTCAATGCCAGCACTTTTGCGGCGAGAGTTTGCGCTGCAACACTATCAGACATGTATTCTTGCGTTACCGCAGCCATTGGTACCCTGCGGGGTCCGTTACATGGTGGCGCTAACGAAGCAGCAATGGAACTCATTGAGCAATTCAAGACGCCGGAAGAGGCGGTAGCCGGTATTCATGGAATGTTGCAGAGCAAAGCCACCATCATGGGGTTTGGTCATGCGATCTATCGAACCCATGATCCTCGAAACGATATCATCAAAGAGTGGGCGCATAAGCTGGCAGTGGAAGCGGGTGACACAACCTTGTTCGATATCTCGGTCGCTATCGCTAAAACCATGTGGGATGAGAAGAAGTTGTTCCCCAACGCAGACTTTTTTCACGCGTCAGCCTATAACTACATGGGTATCCCAACCAAGATTTTTACCCCAATCTTTGTAATGTCTAGGGTCACTGGATGGTCAGCACATGTGATGGAGCAGCGTTCGAATAACCGCTTGATTCGCCCGAGTGCAGACTACATCGGACCTGATAACCGACCCTATAGCAATATTGATCAAAGGGGCTAAGAGCCGCCAAGGGTCAGCACCGGTACCGGCACAAAAAAAGCCCGCAGTATCAGCAATGAACTGCGGGCTTTTTGTTGAGTGCGGGTGATGCCTGCTAGGTATTTGTAAGAATCTACAGGTCGAATTTAATGCCCTGCGCAAGTGGCAGCTCGGTCGAGTAATTGATGGTGTTAGTGCTGCGACGCATGTATCCCTTCCAGGCGTCCGACCCCGATTCGCGACCACCGCCCGTATCCTTCTCGCCGCCAAATGCACCACCAATTTCTGCGCCACTGGTGCCGATATTGACGTTGGCAATTCCACAGTCGCTGCCAGTGGCAGAAGTAAACAACTCAGCCTCGCGAATATCATTGGTAAAGATAGCGGAGGATAAGCCCTGGGGTACCGCGTTATTCGCAGCGATAGCCTCGTCAATGGTCTTGTAGCTAAAAACGTACAGGATCGGCGCAAAGGTCTCTTCGCTGACATTTGCGATGGAGCTCGGCATAGAAACCAGCGCTGGCCGGACATAAAAGGCTGCTTCGAGACCATCGAGTGTCAAGCGATCACCACCGAAGATTTCAGCACCCGCTTCAGTCGCCTTTTGCAGTGCGACTTGCATCTGCTCATAGGCACGTTGGTCAATCAATGGACCCACCAGCTTGCCTTCGGCCAGAGGATTGCCGACAGCCACGGATGCATAGGCCCTCGTAAGACGTTTGAGCAGGTCTGCCTTGATCGACTCGTGAACGAATAGCCGTCGAGTCGACGTACAACGTTGGCCCGCCGTACCTACTGCGCCAAACACGATGGCGCGTACCGCCATATCAAGGTCGGCAGTGGGGCTGACAATAATGGCATTATTGCCACCCAGTTCAAGAATGACACGACCTAATCGTGCCGCTACGCGAGGCGCAACTGCGCGCCCCATGACAGTGCTGCCAGTCGCGCTGATCAAAGGCACTCGAGGGTCGTCCACGACTTGGCTGGCGACTTGCGCATCGCCGATTAACAACTGGCTGAGATGTTCGGGGGCATCGCCAAACTCCAGCATTGCTGCATTGAAAATCGTCTGGCAGGCGATGGCCGTCAAGGGGGTTTTTTCCGACGGCTTCCAGATCACGCTATTGCCGCAGACCAGGGCCAAAGCGGCATTCCAGGACCAGACTGCGACCGGAAAATTAAATGCGGATATGATCAGCACAGGTCCCAGCGGATGCCAGTTTTCTTGCATCTTATGCTGCGGACGTTCTGAAGCGATGGTTAAACCATAAAGCTGACGAGACAGGCCGACCGCGAAATCGCAGATATCTATCATTTCCTGCACCTCGCCGAGCCCTTCTTGCAGTAACTTTCCGGATTCGATGCTTACCAGGCGCCCAAGATTGTCCTTGTGTCGTCTCAAATTGTTGCCTAGCAGTCGGATTAATTCCCCTCGGCGAGGTGCCGGCACCTGACGCCAGGCACCGAAGGCTATACTTGCCTGACTGACGATGCGGTCTATGTCAGAGAGGGGTGTCGTCTGCACGCGAGCAACAGACATACCATGAACCGGGCTTTTGACCGCCAAGTCACCGTCTCTATAGAGATTGGCTGCCACGCCTATTTCAGACAGGGCGCTGTCAAGGGCGGTTTGGATATTCATCGGTAACTCCTGGTTAATTTAGCGGGAACAGTCTTTGGTATTTTCTTCGGTGGCATATACCCTACCAAAACGGTTACCCAGAAACAGTTCTAAGTTAATGTCCTCCTGCAGAACGAAGCCTTTGGAGGGTATTTGGCCGCCTCGAAGCAGATCCAGCACAGCGCAGATGCTGGAAGCAGTCGTCACCTGAATCGCGCTGCGTTTTATGCCCCTGATTTTTCGCGCGTAAATCTTGTTCGCATAGGTTTCTTGAATAAGATGCCGGTGTTTCTTGCCGCTCACGGTGACAAAGATCAGGACTACGTCCTGCAGGGTTGCAGGAACTGAGTTTTCCAGCACGTCCTTAAGCAGATCGCGACGCTCCTTGAGTCGCAGATCATGTAACAGCGTTTTCATGATGTCCCTGTGACCCGGATAACGAATTGTCTGATAGCTCAGGCTCTTGACTTTGCCAGTCAGTGTTTCCGCGAGAGAACCAATCCCGCCAGAGGTATTGAAGGTTTCGTAGTTGATGCCATCAAGAGAGAAGTGCTGCAGATTCTCAAGCGCCGGTGCTTGAATAATTTTGCCATCCTCGATGCATATGCAGGGCTCACAGTACTCGTTGATGACACCGTCGGTACTCCAGGTCAAATTGTAATTCAGAGAGTTGGACGGATACAGGGGTAGAGCGCCCACGCACATGCGGATACTGTCGAGCGCGTCGAAGCCATTGGCGATGTGTTGAGTGACGATGGAAATGAAGCCAGGTGCGAGTCCGCACTGAGGAATAAAGGCAGACTTAGCCGATTTTGCGATGTCTCGCACAAAGTTGGTACTTTCCACATCTTCTGTCAGGTCCAGATAGTGACATCCCACCGTCAGTGCGGCTTGCGCAATAATTTTGGTCAGGAAAAAGGGCGTGGAGCTCAAAACGGCGAAATGCCCAGCCATGGCGTGAGTGAGGCTGACAGCGTCGGTGACATCCAGCTGGACGAGTTTCAGCTGCGGCTGCGGCGCGAACTGACTCAAGGTCTCCTGAGAGGCATCGATCAAGGTGACGCTGTAGTCGCCTGACTCAAGCAAAAGATCAACGATAGTCTCGCCGATTTTGCCGGCACCAATAACGACAATGGGAGTAGGGTGTTGCATAGGTTGCTCCATAGTAGCGGCGAATTCCGAGGGCAGTAGGCGCAATTTTCCCGGCTTTTCGTGCAAATTGAATAGTGAAAATATAAAGTATGACCATCAAACAGAGCAAAATGGTGACACAAATGAGCAATATGGCGAGCAAGTCGGTAAGTCCCGCTGATCAGCAGTTGATCGCCATACTGCGAGATGACGCTCGCTGTAGTACCTCTGAGATCGCGCGCAAGCTGGGTATCTCTCGATCGACCGTAAACAGCCGAATCAAACGCCTGGAGGCGCAGGGCATTATTCAGGGATATACGGTGCTGTTCAGCTCAGCCTATATTGACCAGCAGATAGCGGCGCATGTATTGATCACGGTGAATCAGAAGCTGACCGGCAGAACCTATCTTGACCTACGTAATATCCCGCAGGTGAATGCGCTCTATGCCGTGAGCGGCGATTATGACTTGATGGCGGAAATCGCAGGACCCTCAACGGCGGAAATCAGTCGTGTGCTGGATGTAATCGGCAATCTTCAGGGTGTTGAGCGGACCAATTCTTCGTTAATACTGGAGACTAAGTTTCGCCGCTGATCAGGGCCCGCCAGTGGTTGCGAGACCCGAGTCGACCAGGAGCGCCGCGCGCAGCCGGGCTTGTTGTTCTAGCACCTTTTTCACGTATCGGCGGGTCTCTGGAAAGGGCGGAATCCCTCGATACTGCTCGACGCTGCCGGCCCCTGCATTGTAGGCGGCCAGCACCAAAGATACCTGATCGTTGAAACGGTCCATCAGGTAGCGTAAATGCTGAACCCCCGCGTTAATGTTCTCAGCAGGGTTCAGGCGATTTTCAACCTGGTACAGGGCGGCTGTGGCAGGCATTAATTGCATCAAGCCAGCCGCGCCTTTGCTGGAAAATGCGTTGGGGTTGAAGTCTGATTCCACCTGAATGACGGCTTCGACCAACAGTGGGTCAATTTGGTACCTTCGACTGGCGTCCTCAATAGAGTTGCGATAGTCTGCGGCTTGGCCAGGTCGAGTCTGTATCGGGATCGGCCGATCGGCGAGAATAAGGCCCGCGTGCTTAAGCGTGCGGCGGTGCGCAATTAAATCATATCCTTTGCTTGCCGCCAGGATTGGCTTGTCTGATAACAGGCGCTCGCCATTCGGTCCATGATAAATATAAACATCGGCTGAAACGGGCACGCTGAAGAGGCACAGGCTGAAGTATAAGCACAAGTAGAAGCACAAGTAGAAGCACAGATACCGCCAGATCGCCGGCAGTGGGCTGGCAGAATCGTCTAGCCGACCTGAAGGCAGCCTGTGACTGAAGGGCTGAAGCGGGTGGATTGGCATAGCGTCACCGCTCAGTTAAGCATCATTTTGACCGGACCTGCCGATAGTTGGGTGTCATGGAGTGTAGCGGCTTACCTTCCTCCAGCACAAAAGGTGCCCTCCAGGCGGCGCCAGTTACCAGCCGAAGTGACGTTAATCTTGGGAGAATGAAATGGAAATTGTATTGCCGGATCTATGTGATGCCTATCCCGACCGAGTGCGGGTCGCGACGCCGGTGTTTCGTAACTTTGGTGGGCGCTCGGCGTTTGGTGGTCAAATAGTCACCGTTAAATGCTACGAAGATAACTCGTTGGTTGCTCAGCAGGTGGCTCAACCGGGTCTGGGTAAGGTGTTGGTAGTGGATGGTGGCGGCAGTCTTCGTTGTGGCTTGCTGGGAGACAACCTGGCTCAGCAGGCCTTTGAGAACGACTGGCAAGGGATTCTTGTTAATGGCTGTATTCGTGATGTCGATATTATTGGCACGATCGATCTGGGCGTTCAGGCGCTGGCTAGTCATCCCATGAAGAGTATTAAGCGCAATGTCGGATTGCTGAATGAACGCTTGACCTTTGCGGGTATCGACTTTCTTCCGGGTGAGTATCTTTATGCAGACAATAATGGTGTCTTGGTTTCTGCCACAGCGCTCGCGATGCCGGGTCCCGGTTCATAAGGTGAGCTGACGCAGGTCTGGGTCCTGTAAACCGCTTTCCCAGGCAGCATTGAATTGTCGGCCAAGACGATTGTTCTCGGTGATATCGCGAAAGTTAGCAATTCCCTCGTAGCGTTCTACATCCTGTCGATAGATCAACCCGGTGTTGTCCACCAGGACAAACTCGCAATTGAGCTGGCGCAGCTCCGGATCGACGATTTTCAGGCTGATGGAAGAAGACAGCTTGCGGCTGATATCCAGCAGTGCATGCCCGTTTTTGACCACACGATGACTGTCATACAACAGCATCTCAACTCGAGTGTAACGATTGCGTCGTGCCAGCGCCGAGATGAGATCCCGCAGTTCATTGGCGTCAAACAGTCTGTGATCAAGCGTGGGTGACCAGATTTGAATGGACCGGCGCGCCTGCTTGCACATCTCCAGTAGCACGTGACGAAACTCTGCTTCGCGCCTAAGTAACAACAACCCGCTATCCTTCCCCAGTCTGTGCGCAGGTTTGTCGAGATCGTAAGGCTGACCCGACCCGCCGCTAGAGGCAAGACCACGGGCGAATTCCGATTCGATGGCCAGAGATTTCGAAAAGATTTGGTGCTGAAGACCCTTCGCCGGCAATGACGTCTCACTCGCGGTAAAGCCGCAGTGCGCCCAAAAAGGCGCCTGGTTGACCAATCCATTCAGGTGGACTTGAGTCAAGCCAAAGCGAGTCGCCCTGGCGACTGCGGCGTCCAGGAGCGCGCGCCCAACCCCTCGGTCGAGATGTGCAGAAAGAACCGCCAGACGAGAAATACGACCCTTAAGGTCCATTTGAACCACACCTATGATCTCACCGGATAGGGACTTGGCTTGCCAGTGAAGTTCAACATTTTCAAGCCCGTTGCTCTGCAGCTTTGTGGATAACAGCTGCGCTTGAATCAATACCAGTTCTTCCCCTTGGAAACTGATCTCGCTGTCGGCGGACCTGTCGCTCTCGATCAAGTCGAAGCTGCGCAGTGTTATATTCGCTGATTCATTCGGCTCAGCCGCTCGTCCTTTTGGCCTGTCGAAGGGGGCCAGCGACCGAGTCATATGATAGTGGGCTATGCCTGCTTCCATGAACTCATCGCCAATCACTGTAAAACCCGCGCCTTGATAGAACCCCAGCGCATGGGTCTGAGCATTGAGGAAAACCGAGTTAAATCCGAGATGTTCTGCGTGTTTTACGGCGGCATGGAGTAAGGCGGCTCCAACGCCTCTATTTCTAAATGCCGGCACCACGGCCATACGACCAATCTGGCCGCTGGGTAACAGACGAGCAGTACCTATGGCCTCTTCATTGGCGTCTTTGGCGAGCCAGTGATGAGCGGTTTCGTCTTGTCCATCCCATTCTTCTTCCTGAGGCACGCCTTGTTCTAGGATAAAGACGATTCGGCGGAGATTAGACAGGGTGCTCTTGTCGGTTTGCCAGCTTGCTTGGACAATTTGAAAATCATTTGACTGAAACTCATTGGTCATACGCTTGCCCTTAGTCGACGCCAGTGACAGGCTGGCAGCACGATAGGTATCGGCACTAAGCCGTTCACAGTGCAGCCATTCACTGTGCAGTTAAGAGATGAGTGCAACCGCACCCTCTTGAAGTAACCAATCGACCAGTATTCGGTGTGATGGCTCAGCCGGAATCAGGTCCAGATCTATTCTACGGTTAGATTCCAAAACGGCAAACCAGCTCACGACGGCCGGGTCTGCCTGGTTAACAGCACCATTGACGAAAATCATCGCTGAGTCTGGCAGGGCCTGATGGCAAAGCCGGGTCGGCAGCTGGCAGACCAGCGAACCTTTAGCGGTCGACCAGTCGATATAGGCTTCCTCGTTCGGCGTAATCAGGTCTGGTTCCTGCAGTTGAGTCATGTAGCAGCCAAACCAGCGGCTGATGGTGCCGGCGCGCGTCAACTCCGGCACCAGGCGCGCCTGAAGTTGTTGTATATCCTCAGGTACCAGGCCACCGGTCGGCTCGCCCAAGCGATCATCGAGGGTTGAAAGATTGGTCAACTCATCGGTGATCTGGTCTGCCAGGCTGGATACCATCTCGACCAGAGTAGGGTTGCGCAAGCCGATAGACAGGGTCAGGCTATCGTTTGAGGCGATACCGTAATGACCGATACCGGGCGGGATATACAGGATATCACCCGCCTGCTGCGTGAAGTTTTCACTGTCTAAGGGAAAGTTGGCCAGAAGTCGAAGGTCGGCATCCGCCAGCAGGTCGTCGTCGGTGAAGGGTCCGGGCGCTAGCTGCCAGTGCTTTTCGCCCCTGATCTGCAGGAGAAAAACATCATAGTGGTCAAAATGGGGCCCACAACTGGCGCCAGTGTCGCCATAGCTGGCCATGACGTCATCAATCCGCCAGCGAGGCAGAAAGCCGAAGTGGCTGGTCAGCAGCTCACTGATCGCTTCCAGGTGTTGTTCAAGGCCTTGAATCATCAACATTTCACCTGCTGCAAGCGCCTCTATGGCAAATGGCCCCAGCTCCAGCTCATAGTTTGCAGGCGCGCCCGTGATGACCCTCGATTCTACCAACGGTTCTTCGGCTAATTTAAATAAAACGTTATTATTCAGCGCTTTACTAAGTTTATCTAAAGTTTCTTGGAGGAAAACTTTGCCGTGCCAAGGTCGCTGTCGCCAGTAACTTTGTTGAAACGTGGCGTAAGTGATGTCGGCTTCTTCAAACCAATTCATGGTAGCCTCGGTACGCAGGGCTGTGAACGACAGCATCATGCATCTTTTAACAGCCTTTCGGTCAGTGCGACCGCCTCGCCAATGTAGTTCGCGGGAGTGAGGTTTCGTATCTGCTGACGGGCGATTTCTGGTAGATCGAGGGTTAATATCATGGCTTCAATGCGCGCTTGATTGAGTGATTGACCACGGGTCAAGGCCTTGAGTTTTTCGTAAGGCTCATCAATGTCATACTTGCGCATGATGGTCTGAATGGGTTCTGCCAGTACTTCCCAGCTGGCATCCAGGTCTGCTTGCAGGGCGGCGGGGTTAAGCTCGAGTTTGCCCAGTCCCTTCAGGGTCGATTTATAGGCAATCAAAGAGTAGGCGATACCACTGCCCAGATTTCTCAGGACCGTCGAATCAGTCAGGTCACGCTGCCAGCGACTGATGGGCAATTTTTCAGCCATATGATTGAGAATGGCGTTCGCCATGCCAAGATTGCCTTCTGAGTTTTCAAAGTCGATGGGGTTGACCTTGTGAGGCATAGTGGATGAACCGGTTTCGCCTGCGACCTGGCGTTGTTTAAAGTAGCCAATAGAGATATAGGCCCAAATGTCACGATCCAGATCGAGCAATATGGTGTTGAAGCGGGCAAGCGCGTCAAACAGCTCGCTGATGTAGTCGTGGGGTTCTATCTGGGTGGTATAAGGGTTCCAGGTCAAGCCGAGGGAGGTGACAAATCGCTCGCTGAGCGCCAACCAGTCGGCAGTCGGGTAAGCTGAAACATGGGCATTATAGTTGCCGACCGCGCCATTAATTTTGCCCAATACGGGGACGGCCATGAGCTGCTGATACTGGCGCCGCAGGCGGGCGACAACATTGGCGAGCTCCTTACCCATAGTCGTGGGTGACGCTATCTGACCGTGGGTTCTAGAGAGCATAGGAACGGCAGCATACTGGCGGGCCAAATCCCTCAGGTGATCCATCACAGCCGGCAGCTGTACGCTCAGTACCAATGTCCGGCACTTTTCCAGCATCAGGGCATAGGCCAGATTGTTGATATCCTCCGAAGTACAGGCAAAGTGAACAAATTCAAGATGGGTCAGCAGTTCGGTCTGACCACTTTCACGAAATCGCTGTTTAATAAAATACTCGACGGCCTTGACGTCATGGTTCGTGGTGCGTTCAAAGTGTTTCACCAGCTCTGCATCGTCGAGACTGAAGTTCTCTATCAGCGCATCAAGATATGTCAAGGCCGCCTTGGACAGGGATGGTAATTCGCTGATCTCATCGCTGTCTGCCAAAAACTGGTACCAGCGCACCTCCACGATGACCCTATGATGAATCAAGCCGAATTCGCTGAAGATGGTGCCGAGTTCGAGGGTTTTGTCGGCGTAGCGACCATCAATGGGCGTGACGGCCATAAGCGGGCTGAGTGTCATAATATTCTCGATAGATAATGAATAAATGTATTTAACCAATTGAAATTAAACTAAGTTTTCTAATGCTTTCTTCATCTGATTGCGGCTGGTAATGAACTGCCAGCGCCGCCCGCCGACCTGACGCCAGAGGACCGCTGCGCGTACAGCTGCAAGTAATAGAGCCCGTATTCGCTGAATGTTTGCTGTTCTCTGCAGCTGCTGGCGGTTGCCCGATATTCTGATTCTTGGCTCTATTCTACTCAGTGTCGCCTGATAGAGCTCAGCGAGTTGGACTATCGTGATATCGTCTATCCCCGGTTGGTCTTGCTGACGCAGCCTGCGTTCTTCATTAAGGTTGCTGATCCGCACCCCCAGTCTGCCGAGCATGCCCTGATCTTTTACCAGTATGCGCTCAAGGTTGGTCACGGCAAACAGATACCGCAAGGGTTCCCCATGGTCCTGTAAATTGAACCCATTAAGCATCTCTTTCAGCAGGTTAAGGCCAACTCGAATGCCGAGGGTGCCCTGATAGACTTCGCTGATCGAGTCGGGGTTTTGGACGAAAATGCTGGCTAAACTATGCTCCATGGAATCTCGAGCCAGAACACCGGTCCTGGCGATACTGGATACCTGGTGTGCCGTTTGAATCAGGCCGGCCAGCGCCAGAGTACGTTTTTCCCAGATTATGCTCAAGGGTCCGAGTCCAGAGGCGTCGTCGAGTCAATAATACCGCCACCCAGACAGACGTCGTCCTGATAGAAACAGGCCCATTGGCCCGGCGTGACTGCACGTTGGGGGTCCTCAAAGACAATATTGTAGCCGTCGGCTGAGGCGGTAACTTCCGCGATCTGGTCGCTTTGGCGGTATCGAACCTTCACCGCCAGTTTGCAGGGCAATATTGGGCTGGCGTTAACCCATTGCACCGATTTGCAGGCAAGAGCGCGACAATACAGGGACTCGTGGTGATTGCCCTGGGCAACCCTCAACAGGTTGTGGGTCAAATCCTTCGCCACTACGTACCAGGGTGCTTCTGCCGCTTGTTGAACTCCGCCAATGCCTAAACCCTGACGTTGGCCCAGAGTGTAGTACATGAGTCCTTGATGCTGCCCCAGATATTGGTTGTCCAGTCCTCTGATTTCGCCAGGCTGAGCGGGCAAGTATTGTTCCAGAAAGTCCTTGAAGCGACGCTCGCCAATAAAGCAAATGCCAGTGGAGTCTTTTTTGTCAAAGGTCACCAGATCATGGGCTTCAGCGATACGCCTGACTGCGGTTTTCTCCAGCTCACCGAGCGGGAACAAACAGTGTCTAAACTGGGTGCCTGCAACAGATTGCAGAAAATAGCTTTGGTCCTTGCTGGCATCAAGGGCTTTCAGTAGGCGAGTTTCTGTGGTGCCATGATCGAGTCGAGCATAGTGTCCTGTTGCGATCAGCTCTGCGCCTAACACGCGAGCATACTCCAGGAAGACTTTGAATTTGATCTCTCGATTGCAGAGAATATCCGGGTTAGGCGTGCGGCCCTGCTGATACTCGGTCAGAAAGTGCGAAAAGACATTGTCCCAATATTCGGCGGCAAAATTTGCCTCATGCAGAGGAATTCCGAGCCGCTCGCAGACCAGACGCGCGTCGTTCAAATCCTCCTTGGCGGTGCAATATTCGGTGCCGTCATCCTCTTCCCAGTTTTTCATGAAGAGGCCTTCAACTCGAAAGCCTGCGTCGCGCAGCAATAAGGCGGCGACTGACGAGTCGACACCGCCAGACATACCGACTATGACGGTCGTTTCCTCAACGGGTTTGCTGAGTTGTGGGTACTGCATAAAAAGGGACCGATTTTTGTAGCAATGATGTAAGCCAATCCATGATTTTACGCCAGCCGCCGCCTGACATCCATGCTTGCGTCCGCTGTTGGCGAAATCAGCAAGGCTAACTGTTCTTGCTGATCAGCAAGGTGACGACTGAGCATCCTGGATCTGCAGGTTCAGATGTTTAATAAAATCCAGTGAAACGGCCTGGCCGGCCTCATAGTCTTCGATACATTGCAAAACCAACGGGCTGCGCAGACTACGCTGCCGAATGGCGTCAAGCGTGAGCCACTGAACACTGTGAATATCTGGATCCAGTGCGGCGCCAGTCAAATGTACCGGTGCGGCAGCAAATGTCAGTCGATGATAGGTGATGTGGGATTTGGGGGCATAGTAATGGTAAATACCCGTCAGGCTGGTCAGTTGCACCTGCCAGGCGGTTTCTTCGAGTGTCTCACGGAGTGCCGCAGCCAGCAGCGTCTCATTGGGCTCTAGGTGTCCGGCGGGCTGATTCAGTACCAAGGTGCCCGCGCTCCATTCCTCAACCATAAGATAGCGGTCAGCGTCTTTAACAATGGTAGCGACTGTTATATGTGGCGGCCAGGCCATAGAATAGGTTCCCGTGAATGGTGCTCGAGTCGAGTATGGAGAATAGCTTAAGTTTTGACCGGTGTTATAGTCGGATCGAACAGAAATATTTCTAGCGGATAATTAGCATGGTCGAATCAAACCAGTTGACCCATCTTGACGCAGCCGGTAACGCGCGTATGGTGGATATCAGTGAAAAAGGTGTTACAACGCGGGTGGCAGTGGCAGAGGCAAAGATCAGTATGCAGGCGGCGACGCTCGCCCTGATCCAGACCGGTGGTCACAAGAAGGGTGATGTGCTGGCTGTCGCAAGAATCGCTGGCATTCAGGCGGCGAAGAAGTGTGCCGACCTGATTCCATTGTGTCACCCGCTGGCCTTAAGCTCGGTGACAGTCGACTTTGAGCCTGATTTGGCGCATAGCCGAGTGGTAATTCGTGCGACCTGCAAGCTGAGCGGTCAGACGGGCGTCGAGATGGAAGCGCTCACCGCAGCCTCGGTCGCAGCGCTGACGGTGTTTGATATGTGCAAGGCGGTTGATAAGACGATGGAGATTAGCGGAATCAGGGTGCTGGCCAAGTCAGGTGGCAAGTCAGGAGACTGGCAAGCAAATGGTTAAGTTAATATTTTTTGCCAGTATTCGAGAAGACCTGGGTGTCAGTGCAGCCGAAGAGGCGGTCGATGGTGCAACAACTGTGGCCGAGCTAGTGCAGGTGTTAGGTCTGCGCTACGGTTCACTTTGGACTGAGGTGTTGAGTCGAGAGAATATTCTGATCGCGGTTAATCAAGCGATGGCTGGCCTTCAGCACCCGATCGTGCCGGGTGATGAGGTCGCTTTTTTTCCACCCGTAACGGGCGGCTAGAAATGCAAACAAAAATCAGCGTACAAACGGTCGAGTTCGACGTGGGAGAAGAGACACGGGCCCTTGGTCGAGTCTCGAGTCAGGTGGGTGCCATCACCAGCTTTACCGGGCTGGTGCGGGACATCAACGAACAAGCGGGCGTCAGTGGCCTGTTTCTTGAACATTATCCGGGCATGACAGAGAAGCAGATTGCGGAAATCATTGCCGAAGCTGCTCTGCGCTGGCAACTTCAGGCTGTCACCGTTATTCATCGGATTGGAGCGCTGCAGCCAACAGATCCCATCGTTTTTGTTGGCGTCGCCAGCCTGCATCGAGGCGATGCGTTTAATGCCTGTGAATATATTATCGACTTTCTCAAGACTCGAGCGACCTTCTGGAAAAAAGAGCAAACCGCTGCGGGTCCTCGCTGGCTCACGACCCGTGACAGCGATGTTGAGTCGGCCAAGACCTGGCAATAATCCTAGAAAGGTCAGCGTTGTATTTGATAACTGCCAGGCATAATGCCTTCAGTGGTCCAGTCACCGATTTGATAGCGATACAAACGCAAAGTTGGATAGCCGACCGCAGCCGTCATGCGTCTGACCTGGCGGTTTCGACCTTCTCGAATGGTGAGGCTGAGCCAGGAAGTGGGGATCAGCGCGCGTTCTCGAATCGGTGGCACCCTCGGCAAAAGCGGCGCCGACTCAAGTATTTTTACCTCTGCAGGGCGGGTTACTCCGTCCTTCAGGCGCACGCCGCTTGCCAGCTGAGCCAGTGCTTTGTCTGGAATGTCACCTTCAACCTGCACCCAATAGGTCTTTGCGAGTTTAAATCTTGGGTCGCTGATCCGCGCTTGCTGTCTCCCATCATCTGTCAGTAGCAGCAGACCCTCAGAATCTCGATCAAGCCGTCCAGCGGGATAAACGTCAGGGATAGGTACGAAGTCCTTCAGCGTCCTGCGACCAGCAACCGGCCGAAACTGAGTCAGCACATCAAAAGGCTTGTTAAATAGGATCAACATCGATGGAAGCTGATCCCTTCTTGGCAGGTCGCCTGACGACAGCAGCTTTGAGATTTAATTTGCAAGATCATGCGCTTGGTTAATCTGACAGTAGGCGGTCAATTATAGCGTTTTCGTCATGCTCTGACGAAAAATTTTAAACGGTCTGCTTGTCGAACACCTGACCGCTCAGCGGTTGCCATCTATAGATTATCTTGTTGTCGAATGGTTGGAAAAGCTAAACTGGGGTCAGAAGGCGGCCTGTCACGGCCTTTCTGTCTCCGAGTTTAGCCCGTCACAAGGAACGTTAGCGTCAAAAGCCGTGGACGTGGCGGTCGGTTTTTTGGGTTTAGCAGTTAGACGAGGAACTTTTGCCGGTCTGAATAGGTCAATATAGCCATCGTCATGGCTAAACCTTTTGATGATCATCGGGAAACCCAGCCTTTTCAGTGGCAGCCATCGGCGCCGGTCAGATTTTGAAATCACCCTACAAAGAAATGGTTTTATCCGGGTCGATTTTCTGCTGGAATAGCCACTCGTAGTAAGTCTGCAGGGAAAGTTTCAGAAGATGACGAGCGTCATTACGGATTACCAGTGGCATGAGTAAGGTTGAAAAGTTTCAAGGAATACCCTCGGTCATTTTACTGTCAGAGCTCACCATAGCAGCCATGGCTGGATCGTCGAATAATGGTGATGATGGAGACAATGGCGATCTGGATCGTCATCACCGAGGCATAGACACGGTTGTCGAGCGTGCTAAACCGCAATTGAAATCGCCGTCTATGTATAAGGTGATTCTGCTAAATGATGATTACACGCCGATGGAGTTCGTTGTTGAGGTACTGCAAACTTTCTTTGCAATGAATCGAGAAAAAGCGACTCAGATTATGCTGACAGTGCATACGGCTGGTCGAGCAACCTGTGGAATTTATACCCGTGATATCGCCGAAACCAAATCCGCTCAGGTGAATCAGTTTGCCCAGGACAATCAACACCCCTTAGTCTCGGATATCGAGGCGGTAGAGGACTAGCGTTGAGGGAAATTGCCAAGCAGCGGCAAGTAAGACAAAAACTAATGGTCAAGGGTCCAGTAGGGCCGATAAAGCTTAATCAGGATGAAGTAAATGCTTAGTAGAGACCTTGAAGTAACATTGAATCTCGCGTTCAAGGACGCGAGAGCGAAACGGCACGAATTGATGTCGGTCGAGCATTTATTGTTGGCCTTGCTGGATAACGCCATAGCTGTGGGCGTGTTGCGTGCTTGCGGTGCGGACATAGAAGTCTTACGCAAAGAGTTGCAAGATTTTTTGGATGCGACGACGCCACTGATTCCCACCAGTGAAACTGATCGCGAGACTCAGCCGACCCTGGGTTTTCAACGGGTGCTGCAGCGCGCCGTATTTCATGTTCAGTCATCGGGCAGGAAAGAGGTGACAGGTGCGAGCGTATTGGTAGCGATTTTTAGTGAGCAGGAGAGTCATGCGGTTTATATCCTGAAACAGCAGGAGGTCAATCGAATTGATGTCGTGAATTTTATCGCCCATGGAACCCCCAAAGTCGCCAGCAAGGAGGAAGTCGATTCCGCTGAGCAGGTTGATGAAGGTGCCTCCAGTGAGGAGAAAGCCCCCAGTTCCTTGGAACAGTTTGCGAGCAACCTTAATGAGCAAGCCCGAAAGGGACTGATAGACCCTCTGGTCGGCCGCCATGAAGAGGTAGAGCGTGTCATCCAGATATTGTCCAGACGGCGCAAGAACAATCCTCTGCTGGTAGGTGAGTCGGGTGTCGGCAAGACTGCGATTGCAGAGGGTCTGGCGAAACTGATCGTTGATGGGGACGTCCCAGATGTCATCAAAGACAGTATTGTCTACTCGCTTGACTTGGGAGCACTGCTGGCGGGTACAAAATATCGCGGCGATTTCGAAAAGCGTCTGAAAAATTTGCTGTCTGAGCTGACCAAAAAGAAAAATCAAATTCTCTTTATCGATGAAATTCACACCATTATTGGCGCAGGCGCTGCATCCGGCGGTGTGATGGATGCATCAAATTTGCTGAAACCTTTGTTAGCCTCCGGTGACCTGCGATGCATGGGTTCAACCACCTATCAGGAATACCGCGGCATCTTTGACAAGGATCGTGCTTTGTCACGTCGGTTTCAGAAGATCGATGTTGTAGAGCCCAGTGTTGAAGATACTTACCAGATTTTGAAAGGGTTGAAGTCGCGGTTTGAGGAACACCACAACCTCAAGTATTCGGACAGGGCCTTACGTGTTGCGGCAGAATTGGCCGACCGATATATCAATGATCGGTTTATGCCTGACAAGGCGATTGATGTGATCGATGAAGTGGGCGCGTATCAGCAGCTGCAATCAGCCAGCAAGCGCAAAAAGGTGATAGGTGTTTCTGATGTTGAAAAGATGGTCGCCAAGATTGCTCGAATTCCGCCGAGCACCGTGTCCTCCTCCGACAAGAAAGCGCTAAAGGATCTTGAGACGAACTTGAAGATGGTTATTTTTGGTCAGGACGAGGCGATCAATACGCTGGCGAGTGCTATCAAGCTTTCCAGAGCAGGTCTGAAGGACGCTGACAAGCCGATTGGGTCCTTCCTGTTTGCCGGGCCGACAGGCGTCGGTAAGACTGAAGTGTGTCGTCAGCTTGCTAGCATTATGGGTATCGAGCTGGTGCGGTTTGATATGTCTGAGTACATGGAGCGACATACAGTCTCGCGTTTGATTGGCGCGCCTCCTGGTTACGTAGGCTTTGATCAAGGGGGCTTGTTAACCGAAGAAATTACCAAGCATCCACACTGTGTGCTGCTGCTGGATGAAATCGAAAAGGCGCACCCGGAAGTATTCAACCTGCTGTTGCAGGTGATGGATCACGGTACCTTGACCGACAACAATGGCCGAGCGGCAGATTTTCGAAATGTCATTATCGTTATGACCACCAACGCCGGAGCTCAGGAAATGGGCAGATCCTCCATAGGATTTACCCATCAGGATCACGCCACTGACGGTATGGAAGTGCTAAAGAAAATGTTCACGCCTGAGTTTCGAAATCGGTTGGACTCCATCATCCAGTTTGATGCGTTGTCTCCCGAGGTTATCAAGACTGTTGTCGATAAGTTTCTGGTGGAAATTCAGGTCCAGCTGGACAGCAAGAAAGTGGTACTGGAGATCAGCGATGAAGCCCGTGCATGGCTTGCCGAACATGGTTATGACAAAACCATGGGAGCCAGGCCTATGCAGCGCTTGATACAGTCCAAGATCAAGAAGGAGCTGGCAGAAGATATTCTCTTCGGGCGTCTGGCCAACAATGGCGGTGTTGTCCACGTTGTTGTTCGCGCGGGAGATCTGGTGCTTGAGATCGATGAGCCCGTCTCTGCCTGATTAAAGCTCGGCCTAGAGGGCGTTCGCTCTCTAGGGCCAGGTTATATGCGATCTGAAAGATTTCGCCTGAGCAAAAAAACGACTGACACGTCAGCTTGCACCGCGCCCAAAAAAGCCTGCTGGTTCAAACGAACTTGTTCAAGCAGGCACTGCAAAATAGCTGTTCACATTAGCTGTTTAAATTAGCACTGAAGGAGAGTGAAGGTGGGGAAAAATCTCACCTGAGTCTGCCCCCTGAGTCTGACCTCTGAGTCTGATAAAGGCTGAAGTCGATAAGGGCAGACAAGGGACGAGAGGGATTGCCGAGCAAGCACCTGCGGATCGCAGGAGCTATTCCCAGGGAACTATTCGCGAAAGGTAATGCGACCTTTGGAGAGATCATAAGGGGTCAGCTCAACCTTAACTTTATCACCGGTGAGAATTTTGATGTAATTTTTGCGCATCTTGCCGGAAATATGCGCAATGATTTTGTGGCCGTTTTCTAACTCCACTTTAAACATGGTATTGGGCAGGGTATCAATCACCGTGCCAACCATTTGTATCTGTTCTTCTTTTGCCAATTTAAGTCCTCTGCAGCCAAGTGCATATCGAAAAGGCGTGCATTTTGCACGAAAATCTTAGGCTTAGCAAAGCACTGTCATGAATCCTGCTAAACCCCGAGCTCAAGGTGCTGGCAATCTGACCTCTGCGTTCAAGGGGGTGAGGTAATCCAGCCGTTGTCGAGATACAGCTCTATGGGTTGGTAGTCGATTTTATAGCTCATCTTCTGGCACTCTTTGATCCAGTAACCCAGATAAAGCCAGGATTTTTCTTGTCGGCAGGCTTCCTCAATCAGCCATAACACTGCAAAAGTACCGAGGCTTCGCTGGTCATCTTTTGGATCAAAAAAGGTGTAGACCGCGGACAGGGCATTATCAAGCACGTCAATGACGGCAACGGCGAGTAAACGTTGATTCAGCCGAAACTCGACAAAACGGGCCTCTCGACGGCCATCGACGAGAAAGCTGCGAAATTGTTCCGGATCCGCCGGAAACATGTCGCCATCGCCATGACGTTGGGCTATGTAGCGGGAAAACAGATCGAAATATTCGTCTGTCATTTGCGGTGGTTCGACGCAAATGCTCAAGTCCTGGTTCCTTTGCCTGACCCGCCGTTGACGACGATTCAACTTTGACTCGGCAACTCGCACTCGAACTGGTACACAGGCCTGGCAGGTTTGGCAATGAGGCCGATAAATGTGCGCGCCACTGCGCCGAAATCCAGAAGCAGACAAGGCAGAGTAAACGGCGGTATCTATGTCGGCGTGAGGATCCGCAAACAGGGTTGTGGCTTCTTGGTGATCGAGATAACTGCAGGGATGGCCAGGCGTGACAAAAAATCGCAGTTGCTTGAGTGCTGCCAGAGAATCAGAATTCATTGTCGCTAACTTACCATGGAGATAACACAGAGGGTACCCGTTGCCAGTCAATTTGTCGGTCTGGCTGTGTATAGACCTTGAGAATAGCCAGAAATTCCTCGCGGCGAATTTCCCGTAAACCCAGCGTTCGCAGGTGCGGGTTATCCATCTGGCAGTCGATCAGCGGGCTGCCGTAGGAGGACATGAGTCGATGGAGATGCGCGAAGGCGACCTTTGAGGCATCTGTGACGGTATGAAACATCGACTCGCCGAAGAAGAGGTTGCCGAGACCGATACCATACAAACCCCCGACAAGCTTGTCCTGTTGATAGCATTCGATGGAATGTGCATAGCCGAGTTTGTGCAACTCAATATATGCAGCCTGCATCTGCGGCAAGATCCAGGTGTCAGTCGCGTAGGCTCGAGGCCGACTGCAGTGTTCAATAACGGCGCTAAAGTTTTTATTCACGTGAACCGTGAAATTTTGCCGTGTTAATTGGCGATGCAGGCTACGACTGATTTTGAGCTCATCGGCAAACAGCACGCCGCGAGGATCTGGCGACCACCAGAGGATAGGTTCGCCGGTGCCATACCAGGGAAATATGCCAGATCGGTAGGCCAGTAGCAGTCTTTCTGGACTCAGGTCGCCGCCGGCCGCGAGCAAGCCATTGGGCTCCTGCAGCGCTGCGGTCACAGGAGGGAAGTCGAGCTGGCCGGGATCGAGCCAGGGTACCGTCATCGATTGCTCCGGCCGGCGCTATGCTTTCTGATCAGCGAGATTATCGAGATATTTTTCGGCATCCAGCGCCGCCATACATCCGAAGCCGGCAGAAGTCACTGCCTGGCGATAGACCTGGTCTGCGACGTCTCCGGCGGCGAACACGCCGGGAATGCTGGTCGCCGTCGCATCGCCTGTCAGTCCGGTCTTAATGGTGATGTAGCCATTGTTCATCGCCAGCTGGCCAGCGAAGATGCTGGTATTTGGCGTATGTCCAATAGCGATAAAGATACCGTGAAGGTCAATTTCCAGGCTTTCACCGCTCTCAACGCTTTTAATTCGCATACCCGTAACACCCATGTCATCGCCCAAAACCTCTTCAAGCGCGGCATTCCAGTGAATCTGGATATTGGCTTTTTCAAGCACCTTGTGTTGCAGGATCTTCTCGCCACGAAACTTGTCTCGGCGATGTACCATGATGACTTCTGAAGCAATGTTAGACAAATAGAGGGCTTCCTCCAGCGCCGTATTACCACCGCCAATCACTGCGACTTTTTGTTTTTTGTAGAAAAAGCCATCACAGGTCGCACAGGCGCTGACGCCTCGACCCTTATAGGCTTCTTCAGACTCAAGACCCAGGTACCGGGCCGAGGCGCCGGTGGTGATGATCAGGGCATCGCAGGTATAGGTAGCCGCATCGCCATGGAGTCGAAAGGGGCGAACGCCGAGCTCCGTTTGATTGATGTTGTCATACACGATCTGGGTATCAAACCTTTCGGCATGCTTCTGCATTCTGACCATCAGGTCGGGGCCCTGCAATCCTTCCACGTCCCCAGGCCAGTTGTCCACGTCCGTGGTGGTAGTCAGTTGACCGCCAACTTCTACGCCGGTAATCACAACGGGTTCTAAATTCGCTCTGGCAGCATAGACCGCGGCAGAAAAGCCCGCAGGGCCAGATCCGAGAATAATGAGTTTGTGATGAATTACCTGCATTGTTGGAGCTACCTGTCAATGAAGAAGGGCCTATAGGACTGGGCCAATACTAATATCAATACCAATAAGAATCAGCGGTTGCGGCTATCACCAAGCACCCAGTGATGGGACTCGGCGCACTGCGCCAAAAAAATCAGATGCTTAGCCAGCTTGCCTGCGTATCTCAATAAAGTCAGCGCCTTGACGATGTTTTTCGGCCAGGTCCCAAAGCGTTCTGCCTGATTTATCGGTGGCGTCAAGATCGCGGCCCGCTTCGACGAAAAAGACAAGAAAACGCTTAAAGTCGGCAGGTCGCATACCACGATAGGCTTTCAGCAAAATATGAAAGTCTGGAGACTGATCCCCATAGCTTTGTAGATTGAGAAAGCTTCTTACTCGATCATCGTCCCAGACTTCGTCAGTGACTTGAGGTTGTGAAGGTCCTGCCATAATGCTGATTTCTGCCGCTAGAATGTCGGTAAATGATACAGTAGCCGGCGAGTTCGGCATAGCTGATCCGTGCGCGGCATTAGAATAAAACGATTTAACATTCTAACCCGACATTATAAGATCATGCTGAAATATAACAGATTGATTAGTAACAATAATTATCCCGCGACAGGGTGTCTTGAGGAATCTGTTTTGGCCCCACCAAAAAATAAACCGCAAACGTCTGAACAGATTATGGATCAGCTGCAACCCCGTCTGAAGGAGGGCAGCCTAATTGCGCTGGTCGCGTTGTGCAGCTACTTATGTCTGGCTCTTTTTAGCTTCGATCCCACGGACCCGGGCTGGAGTTATACCGGTGTTGATAGCGATGTCAGTAACCTGGTAGGCAAAAGTGGCGCTTGGGTTGCTGATGTTTTGTATTTTCTCTTTGGTTTTATGGCCTTCATATTTCCTATGATGCTGAGTTATCAGGCGTGGCTGGTATTCAAGGGGCGCGAGCGAGACCTTGAATTCAACTGGCCGCTATTGGTCTTTCGAGTGCTTGGCTTGCTGTTGATTCTGATGGCCGGCGCTGGGATTGCTAGCCTGCACTTTTATTCTGCTGGCCTGCATCTGCGAGAGGGCACAGGTGGAGTCCTTGGCAGTCAATTGGTGGCGCTGCTGGAACCCGCATTTAGCTATGTGGGCGCGACTTTGATACTCCTCGCCAGTTTTCTGTTTGGTTTGACCGCGTTTATGGACATATCCTGGTTGAGAGTCATGGACGTGTCGGGGCGCTGGTCTCTGCTCGGTCTTGATTATATACAGGTGACTGGGCAACGCTGGCGAGCGCGATGGCTCGAGCGGACTCAGGCTAAGGAAGTGTCTGTTAAGCGTCATGAAGCGTTGGCGCGGGAGGTTCAAAAGCAGCTTACGCGCGAGCCGGTCAAGATACTTCAAGTGACACCAAAACCTCCTGAAGTCAGTGCCCGCGTCGCTCGCGAGAAGCAGGGAAATCTGTTTAAGGTCGCCGCGGTCGACGGATTACCGGCGCTACATCTGCTTGATGCGTCGGTGCCAGACGGAACACGAGGTTATTCGCCCGATGATCTTGAAGCCATGTCACGCCTGTTAGAGCTGAAACTGATGGACTACGGCATTGAGGCGCAAGTCGAGGCTGTATTCCCCGGTCCGGTGATCACTCGATTTGAAATCAAGCCTTCAGCTGGCGTCAAGGTCAGCAAGATCACGAGTCTGGTCAAAGACTTGGCGCGATCTCTGGCCGTTATTAGCGTGCGAGTTGTGGAGGTGATTCCTGGCAAATCGGTTGTTGGCATAGAAATCCCCAATGTCGACCGAGAAATCGTCAAGTTAAGTCAAGTCCTCAGTTCAAATGCCTACGATGAGGCAATGTCACCACTGAGCCTCGCCCTGGGACATGATATCGGTGGCGAGCCGGTCGTGGTTGACTTGGGAAAGATGCCGCATCTGCTGGTCGCAGGCACCACCGGTTCAGGGAAGTCGGTGGGCTTGAATGCGATGATCATCTCGCTACTGTTCAAGGCCTCTCCCGAAGACGTTCGCCTGATTATGGTCGACCCCAAGATGTTGGAGTTAGCAGTTTATGAGGGTATTCCACATCTTTTAACACCCGTGGTCACTGACATGAAGGATGCTGCCAACGCGCTGCGTTGGTGTGTCGCTGAGATGGAACGACGCTACCGGTTAATGGCCGCGATGGGCGTGCGAAATGTTGGCGGATTTAACCGAAAGGTCAAAGACGCGCAAAAAGCCGGCACGCCCCTCAAGGATCCTTTATGGCAGCCTTCGCCGTTGCAAGCCTTGGAGGAGGGTGCGCCAGACCTGGATACGTTGCCATTTATTGTCGTTGTTATCGATGAATTCGCCGACATGATGATGATAGTCGGCAAAAAGGTTGAGGAGCTTATTGCGCGAATCGCGCAGAAGGCCCGTGCCGCAGGAATTCATCTGATATTGGCAACGCAAAGACCTTCTGTTGATGTAATCACCGGCCTTATCAAGGCCAATGTACCAACTCGAATTGCCTTTCAAGTGTCTTCAAAAATTGATTCGAGAACAATTCTTGACCAGGGCGGTGCTGAGCAGCTGCTTGGCCATGGAGATATGCTGTATTTGCCCGCCGGATCGGCACTGCCCATACGAGTCCATGGAGCCTTTGTTGACGATGATGAGGTGCATCGCGTCGTTGAAAGCTGGAAAGAGCTGGGCGAGCCAAATTATCTCGACGAAATTTTGGACCCGCGCTCTGACAATGATTTGTTGCCGGGTGTGGCCGGTGCTCAAGAAGAGGAAGATGGCGAACAGGACCTCCTTTATGATGAAGCGGTGCAATTTGTTATGGAGTCTCGGCGCGCCTCTATTTCGGCGGTCCAGCGTAAACTGCGTATCGGTTACAATCGCGCGGCGCGAATGATAGAGACTATGGAGCAGGCGGGTATTGTCAGTGAAATGAACAGTAACGGATCAAGAGAGGTGCTGGTCAATGCGCCTCAGTAGCCTCGGTTTATTGCTGATCCTGGGCTTAGCCGGCACAGCCGGTGCATCCGCCGCTGTGGTCGATGCGGAACCCGTTAACTCGGCGAGCATCGACCAATCGGCAGAACTCATTGGGCAGCTGCAACAAATTCAAACATTGACCGCAAGTTATATCCAGACCACAGTGGACAATCGTCAGCAGTTAGTTCAGCAAGCGAGAGGGTCTGTATGGGTCAGTGCGCCAGGAAAGTTTCGCCTGGAAACTAACGAACCTTCGACGCAAACGCTGGTTTCAGATGGTGAGACTTTCTGGTCATTTGACGAGGACCTGGAGCAGGTTGTAGTCAGCCGATTGGAACGCGATATCAGCCAGGTGCCCATATTACTTTTTGGCGGTGATGCGGAAGCCATCGCCGATGAGTACCTGGTGGTCTATTTCACCGAGGATGATCATGACTTTTACGTGCTTGAACCTCGCGAAGAAGCCAGTCTCTTTGAGTCGTTGACCCTGACATTTGTGGCTGGTGAGCCGGTCTCAATTGTACTCCGCGATAGTCTCGGACAGCGCACTCAGATCGAGTTCAGTGACCTTGTGGCTAATCAGCTCATTGCCGATGGGACCTTTACCTTTGTACCGCCAGCCGGGGTGGACCTCATAGATGATCGCTAGTCAGCGAACGGCCTGAGTTTATGTCACTCTTTGATCAACAACCGGTATACCAGCCTCTGGCCGCCAAGATGCGGCCGCGCACGTTGGATGAGTTTGCTGGCCAAACCCATCTGCTGGGGTCCGGCAAACCTCTGCGGGTCGCCATCGAAACGTCAAGTTTGCATTCCATGGTTCTCTGGGGACCACCGGGCGTGGGTAAAACCACCATCGCGCGAATGATTGCAGACATCTGTGCGGTAGACTTTCAAGCTTTGTCTGCGGTACTAGCAGGGGTCAAAGACATTCGCGAGGCGATTCTGCTGGCGCGGCAAAATCAAGCGCGATCGGGGCGTAAAACTCTGCTGTTTGTTGATGAGGTGCATCGTTTCAATAAGGCGCAGCAGGATGCTTTTTTGCCGTATGTCGAAGACGGCACCGTCATCTTTATTGGTGCAACCACGGAAAATCCATCGTTCGAGCTGAACAATGCTCTACTGTCCAGGGCGCGAATCTATCGATTGAAGTCCCTGGAAATTGACGATTTGACCGATCTGATGCGCCGCGCGCTGACAGATTCGGTTCGAGGATTGGGACAGCGCCAGCTGCAAATTTCCGGCGAACTGCTTGTGATTCTGGCCAGGGCGGCTGACGGTGATGCCCGCCGAAGTCTAAACCTGCTGGAAATCGCCACAGATCTTGCGACCGATGGCCAGGTGACAGAAGCGGTGTTGGCTGAAGTCCTGGGCGCCGACCTGCGTCGCTTTGATAAGGGCGGCGACATCTTCTATGAGCAAATTTCCGCTCTGCATAAAGCGGTTCGCGGCAGTTCGCCAGATGCGGCCCTTTACTGGTATGCACGCATGCTGGATGGTGGCTGTGATCCTTTCTACATTGCTCGCCGAGTCGTTCGCATGGCCACAGAAGATATTGGTAACGCCGATCCGCGGGCACTGCAACTTGCGTTAGACGCCTGGTCGGTGCAGGAGCGTTTGGGTAGCCCTGAAGGTGAGCTGGCGATCGCACAAGCCATTGTCTATTGTGCCGCCGCGGCGAAAAGTAATGCGGTGTATACCGCCTACAATCGGGCACTGGCAGACGTGAAAAGCCTGCCCTCATTGGAAGTGCCTTTGCATTTACGCAACGCGCCAACCAAAATGCTCAAGGAGATGGGCTATGGTGACGACTATCGTTATGCCCATCAGTTTGACGATGCCTTTGTTGCCGGAGAATCCTATTTTCCTCAGGAAATCGACGATCGACAGTATTATGAGCCGGTAGCTAGAGGGCTGGAAATACAGATTCGAGAGAAGCTGGAGCGTTTACGGGCGCAAAACCGAAGCAGTGAATTTCAGCGGTATAAATCCTCACAAGCTCCCAAGGTCTAAATGACGATGCATCATAAAACGCCTGTCTTGTAGGTGCTTTTTGCCATGACTTATAAGCCAGTTGCTATCGATTTTTTCGTGCCTTGGGCGCTCTAGCCCGCTTTGGTCTGACCCAGTCGACCAGTGGCTTGTTAGGGGTAGCTTTTCCTTGCAGCCCCTGGGTCTGATGGAGCAGGGTCGCTTGATGGCGGCGCTGGCCTGCAAGGGCGGCAGCGTCTGCATGTATCTGATGGCAACAGCTGCGGGTATGTACTTGGTGCGGCAAATACCTTAAGTGCTTCAACTTCTGCTAGTATAGCCACCGAAAATTTAACTCAGCTTAAGCGTAACGATCATGCTCGATGTAAAACTACTTCGCTCGAACATTACTCAGGTGGCGACTCTGCTCAGGGTCAAACACTATGAGTTGGACATAGCCGCCTATGAACTTCTTGAAGAGGCTCGCAGATCGCTGCAAATTCAGACTGAGAACTTGCAGGCAGAGCGTAATGCGGCATCTAAGAGTATCGGTCAGGCCAAGGGTCGTGGAGAGGATGCGGCGCCATTGCTGGCGCAAGTTGCGACCTTGGGTGATCGGCTGAACGAGGCGAAAACCCAGCTGGAAAAGGTCCAGATAGAGCTGGATGACTGGCTGATGAGTATTCCTAACCTGCCCGACGAGTCAGTACCAAAGGGTAAGTCTGAAGAAGACAACCAGGAGTTGCGACGCTGGGGAAGTCCGCCATCCTTTGAATTCGAGGCAAAGGACCACGTGGATCTCGCCGAAAACAGTTCGTTGCTAGACTTTGAGATTGCGGTCAAGATTTCAGGCTCGCGATTTGTCTCCTTGCGCGGTCCGCTCGCAAAACTACATCGAGCCCTGATCCAGTTTATGTTGGATATCCATACAGAAAATCATGGGTACGAGGAAATCTATGTACCCTACATTGTCAATGCCGAGTCGCTACGAGGCACCGGACAACTGCCAAAGTTTGAGGCAGATTTGTTTAAGTTGGACGATGACAGGGGTTTATATCTGATTCCAACGGCTGAGGTGCCGGTCACCAATATTGCGCGCGACCACATCTTTGGCCATAAGGAGATGCCACTGAAGCTGGTCTGTCACTCACCCTGTTTTCGCAGCGAAGCAGGCAGTTATGGCAAGGATACTCGCGGTATGATTCGCCAGCACCAATTTGATAAAGTGGAGTTGGTGCAGCTGGTTCGTTCGGAAGATTCTGTGAGCGCGCTTGAGGAGTTGACCGGTCATGCTGAGACGATTCTGCAACAGTTGGATTTACCCTACCGAGTGGTCAACTTGTGTGGTGGAGACTTGGGCTTTTCGTCCAGCAAGACCTATGACCTGGAAGTCTGGTTGCCGGGCCAGGGTAAGTATCGAGAAATATCTTCTTGTAGCAACTTCAGGGATTTTCAGGCGCGTCGAATGCAGGCGCGCTGGCGTCGGCCCGAGACAGGCAAGCCAGAACTGATACATACGGTGAATGGTTCGGCGCTGGCCGTAGGCCGTACCTTGGTCGCTGTACTGGAGAACTATCAGCAGGCTGATGGCTCGATTCGAGTACCCCAAGTTTTGCAGGGCTACATGAATGGCGTCAGCGAAATCCGCTTTCGCTGAAGCTGGGTCATCATGGACTATTTGCCGCTGCATTTTAATCTGAAGACTCGAAGCTGTTTGTTGGTTGGCGGTGGCGAGATTGCATTGCGTAAAGCCGATTTGCTGATTCAGGCGGGCGCCCACATCACGGTAGTTGCCTTGGAGATCTGCGAACCTCTGAAGGCCCTGCTGGCATCTGCACCCCATAATGTTCAGGTGAAGGCCTATACCGCCAGCGATGTGCTCGGTAAAGTGTTAGTCGTCAGTGCCACAAATAACAGTTCGGTCAATCAGCAGGTCGCTGATGATGCCAACGCCATCGGGATTCCGGTGAATGTGGTCGATAAGCCTGAGCTCTGTTCCGTGATATTTCCGGCCATTGTCGATCGCTCTCCGGTAGTGCTATCGATCTCAACCGGCGGTAAGTCGCCTGTGTTGACTCGAATGCTGCGCCACTTGCTCGAATCCCTTGTTCCCGCTGGTATTGCCAATTTGGCGGAATATATGGGCTCTCGCCGCGAAGCCTTGAAATCACGATTCAAAAATCCGGATGATCGCCGTCGCCATACCGAACGATTTATGGCGTCTCCTGGCTATCAGTATGCGATTGACAAAGAATTTGATCGAGCTGATGAGTTTCTCGACTCGGCAACTGAGGTGCAGAAAACCGGAGAGGTTTTTCTCGTGGGTGCCGGCCCCGGCGATGCCGATCTGCTGACCCTTAAAGCCCTGCAGTTTATGCAGTTAGCCGACATAGTGCTGTATGACAATCTGGTGTCTGCAGAGGTGCTGGCTCGAGTCAGGCGCGATGCAACCAAGGAATATGTGGGGAAAATCGGTGGCGATCGATCAACCCCGCAGGAATCTATCAATGAAAAGCTCGTCAGACTGGCCTCTGCCGGGCATCGAGTGCTGCGCTTGAAAGGCGGTGATCCGTTTATTTTTGGGCGCGGGGGTGAGGAGCTGGAATCACTGGTGGCGGCGAAAATCCCGTTTCACCTGGTGCCGGGTATTACGGCGGCGTCAGGCTGCGCGTCTTATGCAGGGATACCCCTGACGCACCGCGACTATTCCCAATCAGTCCGCTTTGTGACTGGCCATCCCAAGAATGGCGAGGTGGATCTGGCTTGGCAAGAATTTGCGCATAAGAACCAAACGATCGTCTTTTACATGGGCTTGGGTGGGTTAGAGAAGATTTGCCAGGAGCTCATCAATCATGGTCGGGACCCACAGACCCCCATGGCTGTGATCTCTAACGGTACGCTGCCCAATGCCAAGATTGTAGTAGGGACTCTGAGCAATATGGTAGCGCTGGTGAGACGCGAGCAATTACGCCGACCCACTCTGATTATTGTCGGTGAAGTGGTGGCGTTACGGCAGGTTTTGGGGTTTGCTTAATCACAGTTGGTGGGTTTCGGTAAGCCGGCAATCTTCGCAACGAGTTTAGCGGGTTTTCCGCCAAACAGTTGCATGACGTAAATGCTGCGGCCTTTTTCGGGTCCCAATTGAGCGCCGATGATTCTGATCAGCACGCGAGTAGGTGGCGAGACATTAAACTGTTGATAATAGCTGCGTGTGATATTGATGATTTCCCAATGGGGCTCGGTCAGGATAATGTTCTCGGCAGCCGCCAATTGATCAGCGGCGGTCGGGGTCCAATCCGTCAGTTGGCGCAGAAATCCTTCCTTGTCGCAGCGTAAGGTCATCCCCAGCGCTTACTCTTAGTGTATTGAATGCTTAACGCCACGAGTTCCTCATAGTTGATCAACTTGATGTCAGGACCGAGTCTTGCTGACAGACCGCGAGCCTCAACGTCGGCGCTTACGGCGTATAAGGGAATGCCACGCTTAATCAATTCTCGCAGCGCAGCACCGGCGTTGCTCGTTGCGCAATAAACGCCATCTTCAAGTAACACCAGGCAATCGCCGTGACGGATAAAACCCGCGCAGCGCTGCAGGGCAGCATGTTCGGGAGACTTGTTGAGCAGGTGTAGTAACATTTAAAAATCCAATATCACATCATAATCGTGCAATATCGCCTCAAGTTCCTTTGGGTTCAATGGGGTCGGCGCCACAATCAGATCTTCAAGGGTGAGACCTCGAGTCAGCAGGTCTGCAGCGCTGCAAAAGATCGCATCCACCCCATAATCGAATAAAGCCTGGTAGCTGACTGAGTAATTACGACTGGCCAGGGATTGGGTTGCCTGGCCTTTCAGCAGTTGATAGACACCGTCGCCCAGGAACAGGACGGCACAGTCTGCAAAGGCAGATCCGGCCAGAATAGCATCCAGGCCCTCCTGGCCAAACAGGGTGCCATGGGGCGCGTGGGACTGAATGAACAGTAATTTACGCATCAGGGTCCAAATGTCAGGGTGCGATCGGCGGTGAGGGCGCCATCAATCAGCTGGCCCAAACCGCTGATGACGAAGGGTGCCTCGACGTTACTCTGAGACTTCTCGTAACGGTCCGCCTCGGTAGGATCTAACAGGCCTCGACGCAAGGCTGAGGCAACGCAAATGATCAGTTCCAGGCCGTGCTCCGTCGCCAGCGAACGCCAGGCATGATGCAAATCAAACTCGTCCTGGGGAGGCGAAAGTAGGGTGTTGGCGTTATAGACACCATCGTGATAGAAAAAAATTCGATAGATTTCGTGGCCGCTGGATAATACCGCGCGCGCAAAGTGCCACGCTGACAGCGATGCTTGCGTCGTGTAGGGTCCGCCTTGAATAACAATCGTAAATTTCATGTGAGCTGGTTTGCGTCGCACTGTTTAATTAATCGCACTCAAGTGTGCAGGAGAAAACCGCACTTAAAAAAACGCCCCGGATTGAATCGCAGTCCGAGGCGGATATTTTCTACTGAGCCGGCTCAATCAGGACAGTCATGCCTCCTGGTTACCGTTTTTGTGCCGTGCGCGAAGCTTGGCGTTTAGTCGTCGTTACTCAAGGCGCCGGTGAGGTGCAACAGGGCCGTGAACAGGTTGTAGATATTCAGGTACAGGCCAACGGTCGCCATGATGTAGTTGGTTTCGCCGCCATTGATGATTCGACTCGTATCAAAAAGGATGAAACCAGACATCAGCATGACAACAGCCGCAGAGATAGCCAATTGCAAACCTGAGACATACCAGCCGAAAAAGGAGCCAACAAACATCAACAACATGGAGCCAATCACGACCCACATGCCAGCAATCAGGAATCCGCCCATAAATGAGAAGTCCTTTTTACTCATCAAAGCATAGCCAGACAGAGACAGAAAAATGATGCCTGTCAAGCCCGCAGCGGTCACCACCGTCTGCGACCCAGCTTGAGAAGCCATGTAATGGTTCAGAACGGGTCCCAGCGCAAAGCCGAGGATACCGGTAAAGGCGAACACCAGCACAATGCCCCAACCGCTATTTTTGAACTTGCTGATGGCGAAGATCAACGCGAAAGACACGAGTAACGGAATGAAACCCATGTAGGGTGCATTCATCGCCATCGCAACAGCGGCCATGCTGGCACTGAAGAGCAGTGTCATGGACAGCAGCATGTAGGTGTTGCGTAGAACTCGATTGGTTGAGATGGCTGAGGTGCGGCTATCTGTCATAAACTGCGCGTCTGTCATTCTATCTCTCCTGAGGGTTGACGGAGAAAATTTTACGGTTGTGGGGACCAATTGCAAGGCCTCCTTGAACTAAACACCAGGTGTTCGCTGGTGGTCTGGGTTTGGCGCGCTTCGCTGAGACTACACGTCATAAATATTGCTTAAAAAGCGATGGATTCAAAACGGACATTCAGGACCTGGGCCACGCAGTTAATGGTGGCGTCTGGATGAAAATCAAGGTTAGACTGGCGCGCAATCGACGAGCCGCAGGTAACAAGGCCTGCGCGGGTTAACCGCGAGATTGTTGAGTCAGCACAGATACTCTCATCTGAGTTCATAGATTTGGCGCAACGAGCGGGGCGCTAACGAGCAGGGCACAGATGCAAGTAGCACTGAGATTATGAGAGAAGATTATGGGGTCTTTGGCCTATCCACGTTTCCTGCCTATGACTGGCAGTATTAATTTCCGCGACTTTGGCGGCTATCAAACCCTGGACGGGCGGCAGGTTAAGTGGCGTACCCTGTTTCGCTGCGGAGCGCTTAGCATGTTGACCGACTCGGATCAGGTGCTGTTTAGCGAATTAAATATCGGCGTTATCTGCGATTTGCGTCGTGTGGATGAGGCTGCCGGCAATCCGACGCCCTTGTATCCGCCTTTTCACGTTCGTCAGGCTATTCCCATCGCGCCTGGCAGCAACGAAATGCTGCGTCAAAGTATTCAGGACGACAGCCAAACAGCGGACGACCGCGTGCGCTTCATGACCGAGATCACTCGCGAGCTTGTCAGGAATCATCACGCAGAATATCGCCTGCTGTTCAACCAGTTGCTTGATACGCCCAGCGGCTTTTTGCTCCATTGCTCTGCGGGTAAGGACCGTACCGGGTTTGGTGCAGCTATGATTCTTGCGGCCTTAGGCGTCGAGGAGTCAGTGATCATGGCGGATTACTTGCTGACCAATGAAGCGAGCTGCCTGCGTGAATTTATGCAAACCCGTATGCGAGAGCACTATGGGGCCCATTTCGATGACGCCAGTTTGGCAGCCGTCGGCGGCGTGAGACCTGCCTACCTGGCGGCGGCTTTTGATGAAATCAAACGTAACCACGGTCATGTGGACAATTATCTCGAGGAAATAGGCGTCGACAAGCAGGCCAAACGTGCGCTGCGGGCAAAATTGCTCGTATAAATCTCGTGTAAAGCCCGTGTATATAAAGCTCGTGTATATAAAGCCCGTGTATATAAAGCCCGTATAGAGTCAGTGCCTAACAGCTACACTCGCAGGCTTTTTTCATGGGCCAACTCTCGCTTCAGCAGCCCCGAGAGGCCACTCATCTCGTCGGCGATGACCTCAATGATGTCGTCGCTGGAGATGATGCCGACGAGAGATCCTTGCCTGTCGACCACCGGAATTCGTCTGACACCCTGAACTTGCATCAGGCGAATAACCTCGATCAGCTCGGTGTTCTCCTCAGTTGTCACTATCTCTCGAGTCATGATGTCGCCTATGACCACAGCGTCCAAATCGACGTCTTTGGCGAGAATCTCGAGCACAATATCTCTGTCGGTAATAATACCTTTCGGTCGGGGTGGAGTCACATCGCCATCGACTACAACGATATCGCCCACATGATGGCGCCGCATCAGGTCGCAGGCCGTTCTAATAGAGTCCTTGGGTTTCGCGACGACCACCTCGCGACTGCAATAAGTTCCTGCCGTCATGCCTTTGACCCCCTGAGTCTGTTGTTTGAAAGAACAGGGGCAATCTAGCGCTTTGACGACGGCGGACCCTGATGCACATCAACTCGATGATTAATCCAGGTCATGATTGACGGTCAAAGCGCCATTGATACACATCAAAGTCGTGGCTGGTTCGATTCACTATGCTTTGCAGCTTATCAATCACCTTGAGGTCAATGACACCCTATGCACAGTCCATTGCAAATCACATTTCGCCACATGGATCCTTCTGCTGCGGTCGATGCGCGAATTCGAGAGTACGCCGAAAAGCTCGACCGTTATCACGATAACGTCATCAGTTGCACTGTCGTGTTTGATGCGCCGCACCAGCATCAGTCAAAGGGTAACCTTTTCCATATCAGCGTTGATGTCAATGTGCCCGGCCACGAGATAGTGGTCGCTCGTGACGCGCACCAAAGGCAGGCCCATGAAGATCCCTATGTGGCGATTCGAGATGCCTTTGAAGCGGTGTATAAGCAGCTGAAGAATGTGGCCCAGATCAACCGCAAGGCCGTGAAGCACCATGAACTGCCTTTAATGGGAGTGATTCAGTCGATGCCCTGGGCGCAGGATTTCGGCACCATTCGCGCCGTGGATGGCCGAGAGCTGTACTTTCATCGCAACAGTGTTCTGAATCGAGATTTTGAGACGTTGAAGGAGGGTCAGGCGGTGCGCTATCACGAGGAGCAGGGTGATATGGGCCCTAAGGCAAGCACGGTCACTGTCGTTGACTAGCTTTTGATGACGAGCTTTTGATGACGAGCTTTTAATGACGAGCTTTTAATGACTAGCTGTTTTTGACCGGAGTGGTTGACTAGCGTTCATTTACAAGCCGTGCCGGCGAAGCAGTGATCGAGATTAACCTGCAATAGCGCGTCAAACTCAACTCAGCGCCCAGAATCGACGCTGTGTCAGTTTTTGCGCTGTGCTGCCAGGAGTGATTGGACGAATACATACCGCCAGTGCCCTGGCGGTGCAACATCAGGCGAAGTAGTCAGGTATTTTGGCTTCGATCAAAGCTTCGCTCGTCTGCCAGAGTTGATCAGCCAGATTGGCGTCGATCGCGTAGGTCATAACGCCTGACGGCGCACCTGGATGCGTTTGGTGAATCTTCGCAAACCCACAGTCTTCAAGATAACACCCGCCTTGACCATGGAGTGCTGGATTGGTAGCCGCCCAGGTGGAGGTCGAGGCACCTTCTTCGACCGATTTAAAGCGTTCGTTGATGTTGCCCTTGGCATCCACCCATCCTCTTGACCTGATCTCTGCCTCGGTCATGTGCCGTTGCAGGTTAGTCATGATACCACCTGGGTGGACGGCGAAGGCTTCAATCCCCGCGCTCTGGTAACGGTGCTGAATAGCAACCGCAGTTAAACTGTTCGCTGTCTTAGCCTGACCATAGCTGAGCCAGGGATCATACAGACGTCGCTCAAACTGAATATCGTCAAAGACAACTGGGCTGAGTAAGTGGCCAGTTGAACTCAGGCAAATGACGCGCGCACCACCGGCGTTTTGCAATTCAGGCAGCAACAGGCGAGAGAGGGCATAATGCCCTAGATGGTTGGTCCCGAATTGCATCTCAAATCCATCCTCAGTGGTCATCCGTGGGCAGGCCATGACGGCGGCATTGTTCACCAGAATATGCAGCGCCGAATGTGTACTGCGATAGTTTTCCACAAACCGCCGAATACTGGTCAGAGAGCTCAGGTCAAGCTCAAGGGCGTTGGCCTCAAAGCTGGCCGCGATTGTGCGCGCACGGTCAAGATCTCGACAGGCTATCGTCACATCAGCGCCCGCATGGCGCAAAGCTTTGGCAGTTTCGAGGCCTATGCCAGAGTAGCCGCCGGTAACGATGACCGACTTGCTTGCAAGATCCATATGCTGAATTGCGGCCATTGCCGTGGTGCGATAGCCGAATGGTTCTGTCATGTAATCTTATCCATTAATCATTAAAATTTGTGACATTAAGCTTTGGGAAAAGCTTTCTTAGAAAGCTTTCTTAAAAAGCTTTCTTAAAAGGCTCTTTTACAAAGCTCTTTTAAAAAGTTAAAGATGTTCTGCGCCAGGGCCCTCTGTACCGACTTTGATGTCAACTGCGCATTGTTCCAACTTAAGGCCCATAAACAAGCACTCTAGCAGCTTATGTTTTAGCAGCTTAGTTTTGAGTGAAACAAATCGCAACTGGCTCGACAGAAAGGTGAGGCCTAACGATTCGATGTCGTAAATCAGTCTCGTCTATTAAGCGTCGCAAACAGTTCCGCAAATTCACGGCTGAGTTTGTGCCGAGGCTCCAGGTAAATGAGCGGCATTCTGCGCGCGTGGGACTCGCGCATCTTAACGGAACTCGACAGGTAAGGGGCCAGGACTTGAATGCCCGCCGTTTTCAGTTCATCCACCGCCATCTGCGGTAGTTTTGCACGAGCTTGAAATTGATTAATGATCACACCTTCAACCTGCAAGGCCGCATTGTGATCGTCTCTGATTTCTGCCAGAGCGTCGATCAGGTCGAGCAGTGCATCTCGTGCAAAGGCATCGCAGTCAAACGGAATCAGACATCTATCTGCGGCGATCAGGGCCGATAAGCTATAGAAGTTCAGTGCTGGCGGCGTATCGATGAAAATATGCTCATAACTCTTGGCCTGTTCCTGAAGAAAGGCGCGTAACTTGTAAATCTTGTGCCGTGATTCAAGCTTTTGCTCAAGGTCCAGCAATACCTGACTGGCTGATATCAGAGACAGGTTCGCAAATTCCGTTGGCCGAACGTAATCCTGCGGTTGGTAATCTCGGTAGTGGAATGAGATTTGAGATTCAAAGAACTCGGCGATACCAACCACCTCATCTTTGCGGTCATGGCCTAGATAGCTGGTTGAGTTTGCCTGTGGATCAAGATCGACCACCAGCGTCGAAGCGCCTTGGCTCGCCGCGACGGCGGCGAGATTACAAGCAATAGAGGACTTGCCAACGCCACCCTTGCGATTGAACACTACACGGATCATTGTCGTCTCCCAAGCATTGGAAGGCGCTATTGTGCATTGCACGATAAGAAACGTAAAGTGACAATGACGCCACCCGTTTCGAGTATTGATCATCCTTCAAGAAGATACCTCACATCTCTCGCTGTTGGGCTTGAAATATGGTGCCGACTTTCGCCGGCGGCACTTGACAGGGACGGGGATCATGGCGTGCCCATCGTGCCGCCTGACCTCTGATGATTCGCTCACCGTGCGGCTGGGTGCGTACCAGATCTGTATAGGCAAAGGCATCGGCGGCGGCATAAGTCTGCAGCAGCAAGGGCCGTTTTTGAGCAGACAAATTTGGCAAAGAGCCGTGTACTGTTCGGCAATTGTGGATGGTGACAGTCCCGGCGCGGCCCACCGGAAAGACGGCAGCCTCGACATTCAGCGTGGGAAGATCAGCGTCCTTGATGTGGCCGGTCCACCGTTCACCATCATACTGATCATACAGGTCGCCGAGGTGACTACCTGGTATGAAGCCCATCTCGCCCTGACCCGCCACGACATCTTCGAGATAGACCCCGATGGTGATCAAGTCATAGTTGGTATGTGGCCAGAACTGGATATCCTGATGCCACTTGACTGCTTCACCACCATGGGCCCACTTAAAGTTGAGTTTACCGTGGTGGAACTTGATATTCGGGCCGAGGATCGCCTCGGCAAGATCGACAATTTCTGACTGAGCCGCAAACTCCCAATAGGTTTCGTCTTGGTCCACCGGACTGTTGAGTCGTCTCAGGCGTGGCATAGTGCTGGAATGATTCGGCTCTATATCAAACTGCCGATTCGACACAGTCACGCTGCGGCTATGATCGATAAAAGACTCGGTCACCTGATTAAGCCGAGTTAACCAATGATCTGAGACAAAGCCGTCAAGAACGACATAACCGTGCTCGTGGTAATGCGCTAGCTGTGTGGCGGTTAGCATTGCGATGCCTCGTTTCAAGTTGTTTTAGACCACTGTAGCATTACCATGAGCAAGGCCCTAGTGGTTGAATGCGTCCAGCCATCCGTCCCGTTGGTCGCAATAATTGAGTTGTTTTTCTTTTGCCACTGGCAGATAGTAGGGTGGACCCTCTGAGTCGAAACCTATTATGTCAAAGCCATCATTTTTTGCCTACTTGCGCCACCGTGAAATTGATTTCATGCCAACGGGTCAGTTGCGTTGGTGGCTGTTGGGTTTAATTGTTCTAGGCTGGGCTGTGGAGCAGTATGAGGCGCTGAAAAATGGGCCTGTGCTGGTCTATATTCTAGCTGACTTCGACAAGTCGCTGGTGGAATGGGGTCAGGTGGCTGCTGTGGCTGGGCTGGTCTATAGCGCAGGGGCGATTATCTTGAGTCGAGTCGCTGATCGCTTTGGTCGAAGACCCTTGATGATCTGGCCCGTCTTTGCCTACGCGGTAATCTCGGTGCTTGGAGCCGTAGCGCCTAACTTCTGGACGCTGGCATTTTTGTTTACTGCCGGCAGTTTTTTAATGGCCGGAATGAATCCTGCAGTGCACGCTGCGTCCCGTGACTTGACCCCTCGAATGGGCCGCGCCATGGTGTATGCGTGGGTCTCACTGGCTTTTACCATTGGCGCCCTGATGTCTACTGCGGTGGCGGCGCAAACGCTGCCAATCTGGCCAGGCTGGCGCTCACAGTATTGGATTGCCGCAGGTCTGGCAGCTGTGACGGCCCTGCTGATTTACATTTTCTATCGAGATTTAAGCCTGCGCATTCGCGGCAAAATCCTGCAGTCGCAACTGGAGCAGGTGGCAAGCGAGAGCCTCGAATCAGAGGCTCAAGCGCGCAGTGCTTATGACGATGGCCGCCTGGTCTATCGCAGCCTGAGGTTGTGGCTTCTGTCGCTGGTCATAGTGTTTTGGGCGCTCACCTATGTGACCGTCTCCGGCTACGTACCCACCTATCTTGTGCAACACCATCGTCTTGACCCGGCACGCGCTGCCGCTGTGACATCCTACTTCTGGATAGTCTTTACGGTCAGTGTGTTTATTTCCGGCTGGCTCTCTGACAAGTTCCTGGTTCGCAAGACAGTGACCGCCTTTGGTGGCGTCACAACTGGCTTGTGTTTTTTTGTTGGTGCCAACCTGGATGTCGATGTATCGACGACGCTGCTGATTTTAGTCTGGTCAATGACCGGATTTTTTGCAGGCTTCATTTATCCCGCTTGGTGTGCGATCTATTCCGAGACAGCGGAGAGCATTAGCCCCCATGGTGTTGGCCGTGCCTTTGGGATTACTGCAACCCTGTCACCGATCGCTGGCCTGTTTCTGAATCTCGGCTTGCCTCAGGTGGTCAATCTCTGGGGCTGGTCAACCTGGATGATGATTGCCGGTGGATGTTGCTTTTGCGTCGCTGCGCTCGTCGGGGTTGGCAAGGGCCCCTGGTGGGTGAGTCGAGCGCAAAACGCGGTGACGCCGGTATTGGCTGTCGAGAAGGTTTAGGCGCCTGCACCGACCCTAGCTGGCGAGCATGGCGTCGACCTTGTCTAGACCGTCATAAGGTAAAAATTCGCGGCACTGGGCTTGAATCGCCAACAGCGATAGCCGATCCGCCAGCTCGTTACCCTCAACGCCAGTGTGTGCCTTGATGTGGTCTATGTTGACCTGGCCATCCAGCGCCAGATAGTCATCGTGCATACGGATGATCAGGTCGCGGTTCGCCAGTTCTCCCACCTTTTTCTGCCAGCCTCGTGCCTTCCAGCCCAGAGCCCAGGTTGTCATGGCGTTAATGCTGTACATAGAGTCGCACAATATCTGCACTGTGAGGCCAGCTGTTAAACGGCTGCGCGCAATCAGTAATGCCTGATGCAGAGCATTCAGCTCAGCGGTATTGTTAGTTCCGGCGGCCTGGTAAAGACCGTAGTGCATCTCAATTAATTGACCTCTTAAATAGACCACCAGGCCTGATCCTGAAGGCCCAGGGTTGGGATCACAACCGCCATCACAAAAGATACTGATATCGATGTTAGGATTGATGACCTGCTTCAGCGACGACGATTTAAGCGCCGGTGTTATGGAACGTGGCGGAGCTTTTGTCGGCCCTGCGCTGAAAGCAGCAATAGCGCTTTCATGACTTTCAAAGGCCTTGAATTTCGCGCCAGGATAACCCGTGACGAGCGATTGAACGCTGCTCCAGTCAAAAAAGATACCCGTTTCGCGACCTGTCCAGATGACGTAAAACTTGGGTTTCTTATTCACCATCTTTAGTGGGTTCTGGCTTTACAACGGGTGTCAATAAAATCCGCCTAGACTGGTTCAGCAACAAAGACCGGTATTTTTCGCGTCGTTTTCGCCTGATAGTCATTATAGGGTGGGTAAGCCGCTGCCGCTGCCGCCCATAAGCGAGACCGCTCTGCCTCGTCAGTAACTTCGCGCACGTGCATATCAAAGACTTGGGTCTCGTCTCGAATCTGAACCTCGGGATTGGCACGCAGATTGTAGACCCAGACGGGGTTCTTAGGTTGGCCACCCATGGAGCCAACGAGGATGTAGTTAGCGTCGACCTTGACGCGCATTAACGGGATTTTACGTATTGCGCCGGACTGATTGCCCAGATGCGTGACGATGATGCAAGGCAAACCAGTTTCTAGCAGCTTAGTACCGCGGGTGCCACCGCTGTTCTCGTATAATTCAACTTGTTTGCGCACCCAATCGATCGTTGGTGGTATATAGTTTGGCATGCTTACACTCCTTGGCGCTGCTTATCTTTCTCGCATGATCGAGCAATCGCAGGGATCTGTCAATTCAGCGCCATTAACTCGACGGTTGTCGTGTTGTTTACATTCGCCTTTCGACCAAGCCGCCTCAGGGTGCGCTTATTAGTGGTCGCACTGAGGATGCCAGCTTACATGAAACGCGGGCTACTCAATTCGAGTGCGGTACTCCTGGATCAGTTGACCACCAGCCGGTATGTCCTCGTTTAACTCTATCTGCCATTCTCGAATGGCAGGGTCATAACAAGGCGATGGCGCGCCGCCGGCGCAGGGACCGGTGGTGTTGGGGTCGTAGCTGAAGTCTTGAGCAAGGCCATCATCAAATGTTTCGCTCAACACTGTGTAGGCGCCGGACAGCGAATAGCTCGCTGTCCAGTTGATGCCGGGTCGGGTCAATTCCAAGCCCAGAAATGCCCCCAGTGAGTTGGTGAGCCTCACCGCTTTCGCCGTACCGAAGCCTGTGTTTTGTATGCGGTTTTGATAAGTCAGAATTTCGCCCGGAGCGACAAGACCTGCGACAGACGTGGCAATGGTCAAGGATGGTTGACCAAGAACCTCGTAAGTTGCCGTGCCACGATCAAAAACGCGCTGCTCT